>ERZ779902.235-NODE-235-length-25378-cov-2.968053_pt1 | contig 25378 bp, 21 predicted proteins | sample MGYA00511350_ERZ779902 | MGnify/ENA primary metagenome ERZ779902 (study PRJEB29588, sample SAMEA2146908) | human gut metagenome | biome: human gut; feature: human-associated habitat; material: faeces | place: Denmark | collected 2008/2010 ...
TAAATCAACGGCAACGTCAAATACTTCTCCTTTGATACATCTTACAAGTTTTGCTTGTGTATTTTCTTTTTGGAAATGTAATCCTCTTAAAACACCTTTTTTAGATTTTGATTGATTATCTTGTACAAAGTCATAATTTAAACCAATTTCTTCAAAGTCAGCTTTACTATATCAAAGAAGAATTGGCTCAAAACTTCTATGATTTCATGACTTGCGGTCCTGACGATGAAGTACGGGCATTCCTTAAGGAATTTATGGTGGGGGTGCGGGCCTCTGTATTACATAACACTTTAGGACTTGAACCCCTGTATGCAGTTTCCCACGTCAGCCAACTTAGTGATAAAGATCTCTTATACTGGCCTCACATCCATGTACTATGGGGTATTAGAAAGAAATAACCACAACTATGGAAGAAAGTAAAGAATTACAGGGCTTTTACAGGATTTTCCGCTCGGTTGTCTATATCTCCGTTCTGCTGGAGTTCTTCGAGTATGCCATTGATCCTGCCATGCTTGACCATTGGGGAGGCATCCTATGCGACATACATGGGCGTATCAAGCGTTGGGTAATCTATAATGACGGCAACCTTGCGTATAGTAAGCTCGCCACATTCCTTCTTATCTGCATAACCTGCATAGGTACGAGGAACAAGAAGAATTTGGAGTTCAATGGTCGGAAACAAGTATTCTATCCTATTATAATAGGTATAGGGCTGATTGTACTGTCCGTATGGTTGTATGGTTATCCGATGGAAACAAGGCTTTATACCTTGCGCCTGAACATCTGGCTCTATATGTTCGCATCCGTGATTGGCGTGGTGCTGGTTCATATCGCTCTTGATAATATCTCCAAGTTTCTTAAAGATGGTTTGCTCAAAGACCGCTTCAATTTTGAGAACGAGAGTTTCGAGCAATGTACGGAACTGGTGGAGAACAAGTACAGCGTGAATATCCCCATGCGGTACTACTACAAGGGAAAATTCCGCAAGGGCTGGGTGAATATCAGCAACCCCTTTAGGGGAACATGGGTGGTTGGCACACCGGGAAGTGGCAAGACATTCTCGCTTATTGAACCGTTTATTCGTCAACATTCAGCAAAGGGTTTTGCCTTAGTAGTTTACGACTACAAGTTCCCGACACTGGCGACCAAACTCTACTACCATTACAAGAAGAACCAGAAACTCGGAAATTTGCCCAAGGGATGCAAATTCAACATCATCAACTTTGTAGATGTAGAATACAGCCGAAGGGTGAATCCTATCCAATTGAAATATATCAATAACCTTGCAGCCGCTTCTGAAACCGCAGAAACCCTGCTTGAATCTTTACAAAAAGGCAAAAAAGAAGGAGGAGGTGGCAGCGACCAGTTCTTCCAGACCTCGGCAGTGAACTTCTTGGCAGCCTGTATCTATTTCTTCTGCAACTGGGGCAAAGAACCATATGACAAGGATGGTAATATGCTTACGGCAGAAAAAGTGCAGGACACACCAAACGGATGATTCCAACCGGGCGTGTATTCAATTCTGCGGGCGAGGAAGTGGAACCAGCCTATTGGCTTGGGCGGTATTCCGACATGCCGCATATCCTTTCGTTCCTCAATGAAAGTTATCAGACCATCTTCGAGGTACTTGAAACCGACAATGAAGTGGCACCACTGCTCGGTCCATTCCAGACCGCTTTGAAAAACAAGGCAATGGAACAATTGGAAGGTATGATTGGCACGCTGCGTGTTTATACCTCGCGTTTGGCAACCAAGGAGAGTTATTGGATATTCCACAAGGATGGGGATGACTTCGACTTGAAAGTTTCCGACCCCAAGAATCCGTCTTACCTTTTGATTGCCAATGACCCGGAAATGGAAAGCATCATCGGTGCGTTGAATGCCCTTATCCTCAATCGTCTTGTTACAAGAGTAAATACCGGGCAAGGCAAGAACATCCCTGTATCAATCATAGTAGATGAGTTGCCGACACTGTATTTCCACAAGATAGACCGTCTGATAGGTACGGCACGAAGCAACAAGGTAAGCGTGACTTTGGGCTTTCAGGAGCTTCCACAGTTGGAAGCCGACTATGGCAAAGTGGGTATGCAGAAGATTATCACCACCGTCGGCAATGTAGTCAGTGGGTCTGCACGGGCAAAAGAAACATTGGAATGGTTGTCATCGGACATCTTCGGTAAGGTAGTACAACTCAAAAAGGGTGTAACCATTGACAGGGACAAAACTTCCATTAACCTAAACGAGAACTTGGATAGCCTTGTTCCTGCTTCCAAAATCTCCGACATGCCGACAGGCTGGATATGCGGGCAGACGGCACGTGACTTTGTAAAGACCAAAACAGGGAAAGGGGGTTCTATGAACATTCAAGAAAACGAGGAGTTCAAAACATCCAAATTCTTCTGTAAGACAGACTTCGACATGAAGGAAATCAAAAAAGAGGAAGCCGGCTATGTTCCTCTCCCGAAGTTCTATACTTTCAAATCAAGGGATGAGCGGGAACGCATTCTATACAAGAACTTCGTGCAAGTAGGAGAAGATGTGAAAGCCATGATAAAAGAGATACAACAATATAAAATTAAATAAACATGTAATATGGCATCAGTAAAATTAAAGTTTAGAGTGTCCTCTCTCCCTAAGAAAGAGGGCACTTTGTATTTTCAAGTTATTCACAACCGAGTGGTTAAACAGATAAAAACCTCCTATCATATATTTGAATCGGAATGGGACGAACATTGTGGTGATATTGCACAGTTCCAGAACCTACCTCCCAATAGACATAATATAATCAAATCAATAAAAGAGAAAATCGCATGGGAGAAAAAAAGATTGTATAGAATCATTGAACAGTTAGGGAATAAAGGACAGCCATTCTCTTCAGATGATATTGTGCAGGAGTACTATGCCTTGTCCTCTGACAATTCAACCGTCTTTGAATACATTAAAGTTCAAATAGAACGACTGAAAAATGCCGGGAAAGATCGAACAAGCGAAACTTACAGGCAAATGCTTCTGAGTTTTATGAAGTTCAGAAACAAAGAAGACTTGCATTTTGACATGATTGATGAGAATTTAATTTGCCAATATGAGAATTATATGCGTATGGGCAATTTATGCAGAAATACTACCTCATTCTACTTGAGGATATTGCGTAGCGTATATAATCGTGCAGCGGAAGACGGACTCACAAAGCAGGTTTCCCCTTTCAAACGGGTTTATACCGGGGTTGACAAGACTCCCAAACGTGCCATCAGCCTGAAAGAAATCAAAAGAATTAAAGATTTGGATTTGAGCAGTACTCCCACACTTGATTTTGCAAGAGATATGTTCCTCTTCTCCTTCTATATGCGTGGAATGTCGTTTATTGATATAGCATACCTAAAGAAAAAAGACTTGTCGAATGGTTTTGTTGTATATAACAGGCGCAAAACCGGACAACAAATGGTGGTTAAATGGGAAAAGCCTATGGATGATATTGTTATGAAGCATCCTAATCTACAAAGTGTATTTCTACTTCCGATTATTATAAAAGAAGATGGTACGGAAAGGAAACAATATCTGAACAGGATGCTACTGATAAACAAGTACCTGAAAAGAATAGCAGACCTTGCCAAGATCAACATTCCCCTGACCATGTATGTAGCCCGGCATTCTTGGGCAAGTATTGCCCAAGCCAAAAATATCCCAATGAAAGCCATCAGTCTTGGCATGGGACATGATAATGAGGAAACAACGAGAATCTATCTTTCTTCTATTCATACCAATGTCATAGACAATGCCAACTATAAGATTCTGAATCTTTTGAATAAGAACAAATAAAATTCCATGTAGCTCTATCACAGCACTCACGAATAAATGCATGCTAGATATTTGTGTGAAAAGGATTTATTAAGGATAGATTGTTTGGCAAAAGTTTCTACTCTTACATAGAGTTAGTACATAGTTGTAAAAAGCTGAATTTGGATAGATTGGATAAAAGGTTTGAGTAATTCCGCCAAACATTTTACCCCTTACCTAAAATTTTCTGCAAAGAAAAGCATACTATCTGAAAATAAATTTGTAATTTTGAGGCGTATTAACTCACTCTATGTAAGAGTGAGTATGAATTTAATTTATTAAGAATGGCAGAGTTAACATCAAATACGATAATTAGCCTCACAAATGGTAAGTCTTGTCGAGTTATTGAAGAGCTTGGACGAGGAGGGCAAGGTATAGTTTACAAAGTAGATTATGATGGTGCTTACTATGCATTAAAATGGTATATTTCAGAGTGCAAACCTGCATTTTATGCCAATTTGGAAAACAATGTCAAAAATGGTGCTCCTAATGAATCTTTTTTGTGGCCTCTTGCTATAACGAACCCTAATCAATACGGAAGTTTTGGGTACATAATGAAATTACGTCCCAAAGAATATGAAGAAATCGGAGCTTTCATGCTTGCTAAAACTCATTTTTATTCTCCGAACGCTTTGATTGAAGCCGCACTACAAATATGTTCAGCTTTTCAAAAACTTCATATAGTAGGATTGAGTTATCAAGATATGAATGACGGGAACTTCTTTATCAATCCTAAAACGGGAGATGTACTTGTTTGTGATAATGATAATGTCGCCCCAAATAAAGTAAACATGGGTATTGTCGGTAAAAGTGGATATATGGCACCAGAAATTGTAGCAAAAGAAGCAATGCCTGATAGGTATACAGACTATTTTTCCCTTGCTGTTATTCTATTTATTCTATTTTACTTGAATCGACCATTTGAAGGACGGAAAGTTGTTAATTGCCCTTGTCTTACTGAAGATGCAGAACGCATACTGTTTGGAAAGAGTTGTGTGTTTATCATGGATCCTTCAGACGATTCCAATCGTCCCGATCCGCGATTTCATAAGAATGTGATGCGTCGGTGGCCTCTATTTCCCCGTCTATTGAGAGAAACATTTATAAAGGCTTTTTCTAAAGAGGCGATACAAAATCCCACAAAACGTGTAATGGACAAAACTTGGCAACAAGTTCTTCTTCAAATACGTTCTCAATACGTAAAATGTCCTCATTGTGGGAATGAGACTTTTATTGATCCGGAAGCATCCGGGTCTAAATGCGTTCGTTGCCAGCAAGTTATAAATCGCCCTATGGCTTTAAAGATTGGGAATTACCGTATTCCTATGTTTGAAGGACAAAAAATATACAAATGCCAATCGCAAGCATCCATGAATGTAAATCTTTCTGATGTTTTTGGCATTGTCGCCATAAATTCCCATGGTAAACTTGGAATAAAAAACACATCAGGCGTTACATGGGCTGTTGTGTTACCAAATGGAGAAATTCGTAATGTCGAAGATGGACGAGGTTTACCTATATTGCCAGATTTAAAAATTAAGTTTAACCACGACGTGACAGGTCTAATCACGTTATAAAAACAAATTAATAATGGAAAACGACCCTTTCGCAATTGTAGACGAGATCCCTCGTAAAGTAATGACTCTATTTTACTTGGTAGACACATCTGGAAGCATGGCTGGTGCCAAGATAGGAGCACTGAACACAGCTGTTCGTGAAACGCTTCCTATTATTAAGGAAATATCCGAAAATAACTCTGATTCAAAGATTAAAATTTCTGTTTTGGAATTTTCAAGTGGATGTGAGTGGATGTATCCTGCGCCTAAAGAAGTTGAAACTTTCGAATGGCGTGATTTACAAGCAGGTGGACTAACTTCTCTCGGAGAAGCATATGATAATTTATCTCAGAAACTATCGCATAGTCACGGATTTATGATGGAGGCTACCGGCTCATTTGCGCCTGTTATTATTTTGCTTTCAGATGGAGCGCCAACAGATCATCCCGAATATGCGCTTGATAAATTAAAAGCAAATAATTGGTTTAAGGTTGCTACTAAAATAGCCATAGCAATTGGTGATGATTGCATTAAACAAACTCTCATTGATTTTACAGGAAACGAAGAAGCCGTTTTGACCGTCCATAATGTTGATGAGTTGAAAAAGATTATAAGAATGGTATCTGTGACCGCATCTAGAGTTAATAGTAAAAATACATCTGTAGGCAAAGAAGCTCCAGATAAGGCAACTGAGACTGTAACTACTATCAAAAATGATATTGTAAATGATCCAACTTTAAAAGGCATTGACGTTGGCTCATCTACTACAAATGCAGGTACAGACGATTGGGCTGGCTGGTAAATTAGTTTAATGGATATGATAACTTTTTATACACAAGCGTTAGGTTCAAGTCATCTTGCCTCTAAAAAGCCGTGTCAAGATAATGGGATACACTACAATAAGGATGGAGTCTGTATCGCTATTGTATGCGATGGGCATGGCGGAGAGAGCTATGTCCGAAGCGATAAAGGTTCTCGTATCGCAGCCGAAGTCGCAAAAAATAAGATCCTTGAATTTATTAAATCAACTTCTGCTGAAATCTTTACAGGTAAAAAAAATGCAGTAACAGTTGTTCCCACAAGAGACCCCAGAATAGATAAACAAGGACATAAGAGAGAGGTTTCCATGCTTTCAGAGAGCGAAATGGAACTGCTCAAACAAAATATATTATATACAAAAGAAGTTGAATTATACCCTGATATTGAATCTTTATTTCGGGATTTATTCAAAAATATTTATACATCTTGGAAGTCTGAAATTGAGAACGATGTCAAGACAAACCCTTTCAGTAATAAGGAAAAGGAAAAATTGGGTTCGTCTCGTATTGAAAAAGCTTATGGAACTACATTAATGGCTGCTGTTCGTACTCCGGACTATTGGTTTGCATTTCATATTGGGGATGGGAGACTATATGCATGTGACAAGTTGATGAAATGGTACGAACCTGTACCATGGGATTGTAATTGCTTTTTAAATATTACGACCTCTCTTTGTGACCATAATCCAGTAGCTGAGTTTCGATATGCATTTGATGGAACAGGAGATTTTCCATTGGCTTTTGCATTAGGTAGTGATGGAATTGATGATACTTTTCTCAAAACAGAACTTATTCACAAATTCTATAGCCAATTATTATGTGTCTTGAACGAACGTAAGCAAGAAGAAGTTGAAGTTCTTTTGGCGAACTCGTTATCTGATTTGAGTAAGCGTGGTAGTCATGACGATATGTCAGTAGCAGTAATTATTGACGAAGATAATTTATCGAAAGCCGTAGAATATTACAAAATAATTACAGAAGTACGTAAGTTAAATAGCGAGCGAGATGAACGCCAAAATAAGTTGAAATCATTGCGTGAAAAAATAGATTCAGTCGAAAATAACATTAAGAAAATATCCGAAGAGCTATATATTGCTCAAAATTCGCTTTCCCAATTAACAGAAGAAAAGAAAACTCATGAAAAAGAATTTTCAGAATGGGAGGAGGAAAGCCGTAAACGAGTAGTAGAATTAAAAGAAAAGGCTGAGTCAGTCCGAGCTGAGATGTACCCGTACCCTGAAGTTCAAATGATAAAGCCTGAAAACAATACAGGAAATGATAATATAATTCCGCAGGATAATTCAACAAATGCATCAGTGGTTGAATTATCATGTATTGATGATACTCACGACAACCAGATAGAATCATCGGATACTCCAGATATGGTTTATAAGAAAGCCAATGATGCTATGATGTCAGAAGAAGGAATCGCACAGATGGATAAAGAGGCTGATGCTCAAGTAAAAGAAATTTTAAATCCTCATAATTAATTTGATAACAATGGGAAAAGCTATCGGTATAGATTTAGGAACAACAAATTCAGTTGTTGCATATAAAGATACAACTGTAAAGGTTATTCAAACAGGTGTAAATAATGAAGATTTATGCCGTTCTTGTGTTGCACTTGATAAAAGTGGACAATTTCTTGTAGGGAATGCTGTTTATAAAAACTGGAAAAGATACTCACCGAATATTGTCGTATCTGTAAAACGACTCATGGGAACAGGCTTTTCAGACCCACAAGTTCAAAAAATGCGTGCAGACCACAATTCGTATCCGTATGGAATAAAAAAACCATCTGGTGGAACAGAGGAAGCTGTTGCAGTTGTACTTCGTGGAAAAGAATATAGCCCAGAACAAATAAGTGGTGAAATCCTTAAAGCATTAAAAAATGATGCTAATACAAAATTAGGAGATGTAACTCATGCTGTAATTACTGTTCCTGCTTACTTTACAGAGAAACAAAAGACGGCAACAAAAAAAGCAGCCGAATTAGCAGGACTTCATGTTCAGCGATTGCTCGCCGAACCTACAGCAGCCGCCATATCCTACGGTTTTGACAAAATGATGCCAGGAGAAAGTAAGCAAGTATTAGTTTATGATTTTGGAGGAGGGACATTTGACCTTTCAATACTTATGGCTGTAGATGGCCAATTCATAGAATCTGGAAGTGGCGGAGACCGTTGGCTTGGTGGTGACGATATAGACCGTTTACTGTCAGATTATGTATGTAAAGAAGTTGAAAAAAGAGATGGTTTCTCTTTATCAAAACTTCTCGAAGAAAAAACAGAAAAAGAGAAATCAGAATTTATCGGAGGCTTAAAGGCTGGTATAGAAGAAGCAAAGAAGAGTTTAAGCCAAGTAGAGAATGCAACAATATTCTTCAGTGATTTCCTCGAAAATGAAGACGGAGATCCTGTTGACGATTTTGTTATATCTCGTACCACATTTGACTCTCTTATAACTCCTCTAATTAAGCGTACTATTGATTTGATAGACGACCTATTGGAAAAAACAAGTATACCAATGGAAACCATTGATAACATCCTTTTGGTTGGAGGATCTTCATGTATTCCTCTTGTCCGAAAAATGTTAGCAGATAAATATGGCAGCAACAAGGTACTTTCCTCTGAAAAGCCAATGCTTGCTATAGCAGAAGGTGCTGCAATCTTAGCACAATCATTACCTTCTGATGAAGGAGCGATTTCTGAAACAAGTATTGAATCTACAGAAAATCAAATAGGTGTAGTTCTAACCACAAAACATCAAACATTTATTCAGTTGGAGAATCCAGATGGTTCACATCGCATGGAAAAGATTATTGATAGCCAAGAAGTTCTTCCATTTGAAGGGAATAAAAAATTCCGTACGGTAAGTAATAATCAAAAGATTGTTGAAATAAAATTATTTACTGATGCAGAAAATGGTAGTTTTACCAAAACGGCTTCGGGGTTCTTTACAATTTCTGAAAATCTTCCTGCGATGAGCGATCTTAACTTTACTTTCAATCTTGATGAAGATGAGACAATGACAGCTAAAGTTAAGATTGTAAAAACTGGAAAAGTAGCAGAAATACGATTAGGTCGTGGTCAGAATGACAGTAGTTGCCTTTCTGAACTTTCTCAAAAAATTGAGGATGTGTTAAGAAACTCTCAAATTTCTGATTCCAAAAAAGCAACCTTCATAGGAGAAATGCAACAAATAATTGATACAATAAATAAAAACAATTATAGTCCAACAGATGCAAGATGGGGAGATCTTGAAGAGGATATTCGTGTTGCTCATACTCGTGCTCTAATGGGAGATAAGCAAGAAAATAATATTGGTGAAATATTCGCAATGATCCTTCTTGGTCAATTTAGCCGTTTCCTTAATACTGATGACGAAACAGAAATGCGAGAATTACTTTTCAAGATAAAGAACTCCAATGATAACTTTGAAAAAGATTCTATTCGACAAAATCTTGAACGAATAACAAATAGATATTCTCTGTTGATACATATATTTATGTTCAAACTCATTGGAGACAATTCTAATAATCCACAAGTTGCAGGACGTGCTGTATGCGTTTATGACGAAATGGTTAACGCCCTCAATAATAATAATATTAGTGAGGTAAATGAATTAATCCGCTCAAATGGAGATCTACTTGAGGAAATCCAGAGTGGTTCTATTAATATCGGAATGGGTACAGGTTTAGCATAAAATGAAAGATTTAAAATGTCCAGTTTGCGGTAAAAATGGCATACCAGATTTTCACGAAGAAGATGTGGTATGCCCTTGCTGTGGGTCAGATTTATCTATTTATCATAAGTTATCTGACTTATCAGGTATAAATAGAGGCAAATCGGTACGGAACAAAAGCTGTAAATATCTGACATTCTTTGCGGGTATTTTAATATTTGCCTCTATCACTAGTTGCATCTTTTTATACATTCAAAAAAGTCAAATCAATGACCTTTCAAAGAATGTACAAATAACAAGAGAACAAAATTCCTTGTTAAAGGACAGCATAATATATCTTAATGAGAGAATTGCTGAACAGTCAATACTACATAAAACCACACAAAAAAGAGCGCAAATTTATGTGGTAAAAAAGGGAGATAGCTTTTGCAAGATAAGTAGACAACTATATGGAACAGAAGCAAGATACATTGAAATTGTCAAATTGAATAACTTGAATGCAAAAACAATTTTGCATGAAGGAGATTCGTTAAAAGTACCAGAAAAATAATGGGATTAATTTCTTGGTTTAAAGATAAATATAATAATCATAAATTTCAAAAGGCAAAAGAAATCCTTTTGGAAGGGAAAAAAGAACAAGCAGTTGAGATTCTCAAAGAAATTCTCGACTGCCATCCAGATGCGCCTTCTGAATTACTTTCAATATACCATTCAGATATTTATCAAGGAAATAGTAACAGAATATCGGATGTTGCTTTGCTATATGAAAATCATCATTCAGTAAAAAATGAATGCATTGATTTTGCAAAGCTGCTTGAAACAATCAATAGCGTCCGGTCACATATAAACTATTGTCAAGCACTATATAGTAAAGGGATTCATGAATTACTCAATCCGTTTATAACATCAGCAACGAAGTTTGTTGTTAATGCTAATGATATTGACAATTTGAAGTTCCTCACAAACAATAATTCGTTATTATGTAAACTATCAGACTCAATTCTAATAGAAGCTCAAAAATATTATGCTCAAAAATCAAATTTAAGAAAGGTCGAACAACTATGTCTTTTAATTAGACCTTATTTGACATCCAAAGATTTTTATGAATTATATTCAAATATACGCTTTGATCTAATTACCCAAAATGATGCCACGGAAGATTCTATTAAACAATTAGATATTCTATTTAAGGATATAAATACTGTTTTTCATCTGCCAGGCACTGTTATAAAAACTCTTACAGATAAAAGGCTAGGATTCGCTAATAGTCTATTTGTGCAAAAAAAATACGTTGCTGCTTTACTTGTATGTCAACAGTTAATAGAGAAATATAAAGATGCTCGTCAAATTTATGCAGATTCAGCTCTGAAACTATATGCTTCAGCTGATTCTAAAACTGATTTAATAAAAGCTGAAACTCTTTATAAATGTCTTGGGAATGGTAGTTCTGTATTAATAAGTACTTTAGAACCATTTATTCCATATTCAACGCATAAACAAAAGTATATATCAGTCGTAATAAGCGAATTATTAAGATTAATAACTGCCAATCAGCAAGCACAAGCTGAAGTTCTATTCAATAGAGCCTGGGGGCTTACTTCTGATAATAATCTTATTAAAACCGTTCTTTCTAGTGGTTCCAGTGATAGCAAAACTCATTTTGCATCTTTGATTATAAATTCTGACAAGACATTTCTTTTAAACAATTCTAATTTAATGTGTTATGTTGAAGAATTGTCGACATTAGAAGATATAGAGTTCATTGTAACGACATTAGAAACATTACTTAGTAAAGGTAAAAATGTGGAATCTTATTATGAGTCCCAAATACTTAGATTAGCCAAAATATCAAAAAACAAAAGTCGCAAACGGGTAGAAATAATAGAAAGAGGTCTCACAAAAATTAAAACTATTCGGTTATATGAATCCGAAGCAGAGTATCTTAATGACTACATAGATAGTGGTTATTACGATTCAAAATTTGCGAGGAGTATTTCATCTTCTCTAATAGCTCATAGTGATTTGGCAGAAATCCTTATTGCAAAAATATTAATTGACGAAGCCGCTAAAAATCCAGATTCTGAAACTCGAGAAAAAAAACTTAGGGAAGCACTGTCTATTAAAAACACTCATAATAAACTCTTTAACAAAACTGCTTATAAAGTCCTATTACCTCAGATTCAAAAAGAGATAATTGAACTTGCAAAAGAACTGTATACAACTGATCAAATTCGTGCGATTGAACTACTGTATCTACTCCGTGATAATAACTTGTCATGGTTTGATACTTATGCGTCACTTTATTTGGAATCAATACAAAATGAAGATTGCTCGGAAGAAATCGCATCTAAAATTCTTAATATTATCGCAGAAGGATCAACTGATGCATCGTCTGTAAATGATAAATTATGGGCTAAATATATATCCATAAAATGTTTTATTATTTCTTCTGCAGATAATGATAATGCCATTTCAAAACTCACAAATCTACAATCCGAATTAGAATCCCTATGTAAATCCAACAATAAAGAAGATTTACAGAAAGAGGTTTCATCAAATTTGAGTAAAAGACTTTTATCTAGAGCAAAAGAATACGAAAGGGATAAAATCTACAGTAAAGCAATAGAATATTATAATCGAATTATTAGTATATCTGGAAAATACTCTGATATAAGGGCTAGAATTTTGATTTGCAAACTTAAGGATAGGCAATCATTATTAAATGCTGATAAAGATGAAATTGACAACCTGCTTTCAACAGATAAAAATAAAAAATACCAGCAAGACTTAGCATATCGCTGGTGTATATATCTTATATCTCAAGGTTTGATTGAAAAGGCTGAAGAAATTAATGTGCGAATTCTTAAAACAGACAGCGAGATCGCTCAAATATGTCAAGATGAACGCATTAATAAACAACAGCGTATTCTTGATGAGTTTAACCAACGAATCTGTAAACTTAATCAATCAGAATTAACTGCTGAGGAAGCCATTGCTTTGGGTCAGTCTTTATCTAAAATATTGAGCAATATTAGCTTGATTGTTCAGGTTTCAACGCAAAAAACCAATATTCTCAAAGAAACAATAAGACTTTATGCTATTGAAAAATTCTATCAGCAAAGCAATTATATCCAATGTATAAATGGGTTAAAAGTTCAGGATTCAACATATTTATCGGATCCTATAGCTTTACGTAACATTGCTATCATGAGTCTAAATGCGGCTGAAAATGGATTATTGACAGAATCTAATTATAAAGAATTACTTGCTATTTGGATAACTACAATTTATCAACAGAGAATTTTTATAGAGTCATTGAATTATACTTCTTGGGATGATCCATATACGTTTACACTAGAATCTGCATTAGGTCAGCTTGATTATAGTGAAGAAGAACTGCCAGATAATGTTAATTATGAAACGCCTTCTGATAATAAGGTCGTTTCTATTCTTGAAGTACAAAAGACTTTACTATCAAGAATGGAAACTGCTATCCAAGATAAACCTGAATGCCAACATTTCTTTTCATCTCAACTAGAAGCAATGGATAAACTTGCAGAACAAGAACTTGATGAACACTGTGAACTTGTAGCACCATATATGTTGGAAATCTCTAATACTTATAAGAGGAATGTATCAAAAGCACTTGAGGTAGAGGCTGAAAGGCACTATGGAAATTGGGAAATAATTCTTGAAATAGGATGTCTTTATGGACTTAACAATGGAGATTTTAATAAGTATGCTTCCGCTATGGAGGCCTTAAACACTGCAATTGCATCTATTGAGCATAAACAAAAGATAGAAAGCTCTTTCTCTCAAATACGAATATCGCGAATTAAGGAATTTGACGGCCTTAAAAGCAACCTTATTTCATCTGTGACTACCGCTATTAATAATGATATAGCACAAAATATAGAATATCACAAATTTAATTCTGAATATGGAGTAGTAGTAAAGAATATAGGAGATGATTCATTGTCGTTTATATTTTCTAATTATATCAATCAACAAGTTGTTAAATCCCTTAATGACAAAACTCAGACTCTGTCAAAAGGGACACCTATACTTTTTGAGATATATAATTTCTGTAAATGTAACCCTCATTTGAAACGTAATCTTGAAAATATAATTGAAGCACTCATCCATAAATATATATCAGATGGTGATGATGATAATCTCATTGTATTGGACAAAGCCTTAACTGCTACCCGTGAATTTGATCCTATTGTTGTAAAATCTTTGAAGGGTAATGGAGATGTTCCGGAAGAAATGTTGATATTACTATTCTCGTCCAATGAAAACAGATTCAACAAGTTGAAAGCAAAAATAGGGAGAAAATCTTCTATAATTCAAAATCAATTTACAGCAACTGCAACAAAAATTTCAACAATAAGAGTCCAAATAGAATTAAGTCAAATTGTTGAACAAGTTAATAATAACGCGATAAATAAATGCGATGCGCTTCAAAATGTATACAATATCTACAAGAATAACAAAAACAATAGTTCGGTATGTAGAAATTTGGCAACTTTAATCCCGATGTGTATAATGGAGTATGTTATTGCAGACAAATATGGAAAATCAAAAGTGGAAGCAGTCCTTAATTCCTTGAAATTGAATATGAGTTCAACATTCAAAACTCAGAACTCAGAAATAGGCGATGCTTATACTATGATTTGGAATCAACTTCCTTATACTGCACGTAGCGCAATACAAAATGAACCTTGGTCATTAAATGAGAAAGGTCAAGCATTAAAAAAAGGATTGGATTATTTAAGAGATTTAAAATAAAATGAAGAACCCGTATACAATATTAGGAATATCTCAAGATGCAACAAATCAAGAAATAATGCGTGCTGTTGCTACTGCCATGCGTAATCGAATTTATTCGACACGAGAAATTGCAGAAGCGCGTGCTATATTATCAAAGCCTGCATCTCGTTTGGCAGCAGACTTTACGTTCCCGATATTTCCGAAACGAAAAAATGTAGCACCAATAGAACCTACATTAAAATCAACAGGACGTACTATAGATAGTCTGAATGCAGATAAATATGATTCTTTATAAAAATGGCAATGATGAAAACATCTAATAAGGCTACAACTGATATAAAGTTGTGTTATTCTGAAATAGAAAATACGATACAGGATTTTCAGCGTCTCATACTTGAACAAAAACATAAAATAGAAAATCTTGAAAATGAACAAGAAAAGATATTAGACTATATCTTTAAGGATTTACTAACTGTTATCGATGCCTATGACAAGGCTGATCGGCGTTTAGCAGAACAGTATTCTGAAAATGAAGATGTTCAAAAAGCGCGGAAACGATTCGAAACATCAAGAAAAAAACTCCTTGAAATTTTGAAAAAAAACAATGTTGCTGAGATTCAATTCTCTGACGGTATTGCAACCCTTGAAGACTGCCAGATAGTTGACACAGAACCAGATGCAAGTAAATCTGAGAATACGATTATTTCTGTGGAGAAAACAGGTTATCGAAGAAATGGGCGACTTCTTCGCCTTGCAGAAGTTGTGGTAGTAAAAAACTAATTTATCATGATAAAGTTTAAAATTCCAGGAGTCTCCTTTTCATTAAACAGGGCAGTCGGAATAGATAGGATAAAAAGGCAAATTGCCAAAGTCTCTGGGATTCCGACTACAAAATCAGGAATGGAAAAGAAAATAGGTAGACATATTTTGGAAAGCATTTTTCCAAAAAAGTAATAAAAACAATGCATTGAATTAATTATAAGCGAGTAAAAACACTATTCAGATATGAGAAAAAAATTATACTTTATCGTTTTGGTTATGTTACTTTCAGTAGCTCCAAATACAATGGCAAATACCCATTTTAGTAATCTTAATTGGAACATAAGTCAAAATAACAATGCCACTATTATTTTCAGAAATAAGTCTGATTATTCTATGGTTCTAAAGATTCTGTATTCTCGTGGTGGATTATTTCATACAGTAACTCTCTCTCCTAAATCATCTAGGACGGTAAGCTTTAATAAAAGCGGCAATTTTAAACTGAAAATTAAGGCAACCAGATATGGTCAATCTTCATATCATGATGGTGGTACGTTTTCTGTAATATGCAATGAAAGTGAGTGGACTGAGGGCGAAATGAGTTTCCAGATGTCATCATATGGTAATGGTCTAGGTCCAACCATTTCGGCGAAAGAATTTGAAAGCAATCAATAATATATTGTAATATGATCCATCAATCATCAATAAAATCAGCCGTTTTAGATGAATTATTTAGAATATGCTGTTTCTTGATATTCTATATAATTTTGATAGGACTTGGTGCAGCAATCTTAGTTGGGGCATTTTGGGCATCATACCATTTAATACTGGATATATTGCCGGAGGTGGGAAATATCCGTGCTATGATATTTATAGTTATGGTTGTTATAGGTATCTGTTTATTAGCTCTGATGCTGGGTATCTATCTCATTAAACCTTTGTTTTCTTTTAGAAAAAATACAAAATCAACCAGAATAGAGGTGTTTGAATCGGAATGTCCTGCTTTGTTTGCAATGATAAAGTCACTTGCAAACGATACAAAATGTCAGATGCCTAAACATGTGTATTTGTCCCCGGACGTGAATGCCTGCGTGTTTTATAACACAAGTTTTTGGAGTATTTTTTTCCCTATAAGAAAGAATCTGGAAATCGGATTAGGCCTTTTTGATGGAACAAGTGTGGATGAGGTAAAGTCTATCATCGCTCATGAGTTTGGTCATTTCTCTCAAAACAGCATGAAGATTGGATCGACCGTTTATTTTACCAATACAGTTCTGTACAATCTTATTCTTACAGATGATTTTTGGGATAAATGGTTGGATAAATGGTGTATGATGGACACCGCAATCATACGATATTTTGGCATAATGACTAGAGGATTGACTAATTTGATAAAACGATTTACGGTATATGTATATCATTTTGTTCAAAAAGGATATCTTAAATTGTCCCGATATATGGAGTATGATGCAGATAACATTGCGTGTCAATGCGTTGGAACTGATACCTTTATCTCAGCATTATGTAAGATTGAAGTTCTTGCGAATAAGGATAATCTGTATCAGCGTATGCTTAAATCTCTTATCAATGAGCAGAAAATGGTGGCTAATTATTTTGTAGGCAAGGATATTGTGTCAAAATATATCCATATTAGAGAAATTCCACAATTTGCCTTTGATTATGAGTTTAAAGAACCAGTACGGACATATAGCGTAAAATCTCGTGTGAAAGTTAAAAATGTTTGGGCTTCTCATCCTTCATTGGAGGATCGTATCACGAATGCAAGGGCAATAGCCTCATTGCCCTCAAAGACAAAATCGGAATCATCCTGGACATTGATTCCAAAGGAAGTTTCTGAAAAAGTTTCTGCACTATTTACTTCAATCATTAGGAACAATGTTGAAGATACACTTACATATATTTCGGATGAACAATTTGCAGAATGGGCTTCTAATGAAGTTAAGGAAAACTTTATGGACGAACGTCTGCGGCCTTTCTTCGGAAATCATATTTTTGAGTTCGACTTGGAACAATCAGTGATGGTACCATTAGAATCACCCTTTACAGAAGAGAACGCACTAAAGATAGCTGAATTTATTGCCGGTATTGAGGATTGGCAACTATTGAATCAAGTCAAAAACAAAGAAGTTGATGCCAAAGAGGTGCAACTGGATGGTATTGTTTATAAGCGCAACAATATACCTTTTGAGAAACTTAGAATAGAGCTTGATATTATGCATGAAAAAGTGGTGAAAATATATTCTGATATCTACGCCTATGTGTGCAGTAAATGTGATGAGAAAAAAAACTTGGCATACAGAAATTCTTTTGCAGCCTTATTCTATGCACAACATATTGGGGATACATTACTTCCGCAGTTATTTGCTCATCGCGAGAATCTGCTCAAGAATTAAATAAAGCGACAAGGAGGGATGAGGATGAATATAAGCAATTATGCTCTTGGGTTATGGACTATGAGCAACATTTAAAGAAGGTTATCGCAGAGATAAATTTAGATTGGGTTGCTGCTGCTATTAATGCAGAGGAGTATATCATGAAACTTAAAGAGTATCTTAAATCGAATCATAATTCCAATTACTCTATAGATACAGCCGCCATAAACGAAATGTTCCATATAACTGAAAGTTTGTCTGACATTCAAGGCGCAATTTATGGAATGTCCAGACATACTATCTGTGATATAACAACTAGTGTTTTGGACAATAATTAAAGTGATATTACAATGAAAAAAACATATTTTTTAGCAATAATCACCTTTTTATTTGGTGTACAATTGGCTATTGCTCAAAATATCAAACGCCCTGATTCTTACAATTACAGTCGTGGCGTTGAAGCGATTCAGAACAACAATGCTGAAGAAGCTCTTGAATATCTGAATAAGGAACTGGAAGACAATCCGGATAATGGATATGCTTTGGCGTGGATTGCGGTTGTGCGGAATTATCAAGAAGAATACGGTCGTGCTTTGACTGCCGCAGATTTAGCTATAAAACATATTCCTAAGAAAGACAAACAATATAAGGCTTTTGCGTACATTGTTCGTGCAGAAGTTTATGTGGGACTTGGAGAGAATGAGAAAGCCCTTGCAGATTTCACATCTGCCATAAAAGAGACCCCTGATGATGCTAATGTATATGAGAAGCGAGCAAATCTGTATTACTATATGGAAAAGTATGATTTGGCGGATAAAGACTATCAGAAAATCATATCTATTGACCCCGGCAATGTAATGGGCTATATGGGAATAGGTCGAAATGCTAATGCTGAAAAAAGGTATGAGGAAGCTATAGAGCAATTTAGCTATGTGACAAAATTAGCCTCAGATTATTCTTCCGGATATTCTTTTAGGGCTGAAAGTCTTATCGGATTGAAAAAGTATGATGAAGCAATTGATGATATTATTCATGCTTTGGATATTGATTACGATAATAAAGCATTTTATTTGATGCAGGACGTGGCAGATTCTGCAATGGTGCCATTGGTAGCAAAATTAAAAATTCAATCTACCAAAAACCCAAACAATGATTATTGGCTTTACTGCTTGGGTGTAGTATATGAAAACAAGGGTGCGTATAAAAAGGCTATAACATACTATACTGACTGCCAAAAGAAAAATCCATCATCTATAACCTCTTGCCGGATCTCAAATTGCTATAGTGAAATAGGAGACTATGCTTCCGCATTGCAGCACATAGACAATGCTATTGCCCTAGATTCAACGGATTATGACAATGTTATGGCAAAAGCAGATATTCTGTACGAATCGGGTGATGCAAAAGCTGCCATTCTAGAATTAGACAAATATGTTGCTCATTATCCGGAATATTACGGAGGCTATTATCGACGTGGCTGGTATAAGGATAATAGTAGCGATGTTGATGGTGCCATTGAAGATTATACGATGGCAATAGTCTTGCAACCAGATTACGCATACGCTTATCTAGGACGAGGCGACATGTATGCTTTAAAAGGAGATAATAAATCAGCGGAGGCAGACTATAAAAAAGTCATTGAACTAGACACTATTCCGAGCAATAGTTCTTGTGCGCAGTATGCCTACTTGGAACTGGGGCAAAAGGAAAAGGCTGTTGAGTTTATGAATAATGTCATTGAGAAAGACCCTAACGATGCCGGAAATTATTATGATGCCGCCTGTCTGCATTCAAGAATGGGCGAATTAGATAAATCAGTAGAATTTCTACAGACAGCATTGAAAAAAGGTTTTCGCCGTTTCTCTCATCTTGAAATGGATGATGATTTGGATGCCATACGGGAACTTCCGAAATACGAGGAATTAATCCGGCAATATAAAAGCATCTTTGAAACAGAAATAGAAGATGAAATGCAGGCTACTTCTGTATATGAAGAACAGACTGTAGAAATACCATTCAGCAAAGAAGACGGTGTCTGCAAGGTGAAATGTGCAATCAATAATCTGCCTTTGTATTTTGTATTTGACACAGGAGCGTCTGATGTTTCACTTTCATCTGTCGAGGCAACATTTATGATGAAAAATGGGTATTTGAAATCATCAGACGTTATCGGGAAACAGAATTACATGATGGCTAATGGTGAGATAAGTGCAGGTACAGTCATTAATCTTCGCAATGTGAATTTCGGAGGATTGGATTTAGATAATATACGCGCTTCTGTCGTACACAACCAAACAGCTCCTCTTTTATTAGGCCAATCAATCCTAAGTCGTTTGGGAAGTATTGAAATCGACAATGCGAAAAGAGTTTTGAGGATTACATATAAAAAGAAAGTAGAAGAATGCAAATGAAACAGGAAATCAATAGGTTAAAAATAGTATTGGCTGAGAAGAAGAGAACTAATCGTTGGCTTGCTGCTCAATTAGGTAAAAACGAAGCTACCATATCCAAATGGTGTACAAACACAACTCAGCCAAGTTTGGATGATTTGGTTATGATTGCAAAATGCCTGGAAGTTGATACTAAAGATTTGCTTCACTCTATAACCGAATGATAAAGCGAGATGCCATCTGCTGAAATATGCGGGTGGTATCTTTTATATTAAAGTACATGAAAATAATACTCTGAAAGTCTTTATCTTTGTCTCCAAAGCAATTGATATGAATCCTGCAAAATATAAAGAATACATTTCTCAATACGACATCAGACGTTTTGTGGATGCACATCGTCAAATATATGCTTCTGCCTTGGCGGAAATCCGTAATGGCAAAAAGCAGTCACATTGGATGTGGTATATATTTCCACAGTTGCGTGGTCTTGGACATAGCCGTAATTCCAATTATTATGGAATAGCCGATCAAGATGAAGCGTTGATGTTTTTACAAGAACCTACACTCGGCAGGAATCTTTGTGAAATAACAATGGAGATGCTGGCAATTGATGACAAACCTATCGATGAAATTCTAGGAGGAATCGATGCCTTGAAATTCCGTTCGTCAATGACGCTTTTCGATTCCGTGTATCCGGATTATATATTTTCAGAAGCCTTGAAAAAGTATTATGGTGGCAAGGCTGACGAGCTTACCCTGAAAATATTACAGGGAAAAGCGAACGAAAACGAGGTATTGGTGCAAGGAGGAATCATAGGAGCGATAATCGGAGATATTGTCGGGTCTTTTTACGAGTTTTATAATTCCAAGTCAGCAAACATAGCTCTGTTCACCCCAAGTACAACATTTACAGATGACACTGTAATGACCATAGCGGTAGCAGATTGGCTTTTGAGTGGAGTTCCGCTACAGAAAACCATGCCGGACTGGGGGCAGGAATATCCAAACAGAGGGTATGGAGGAATGTTCTATGAATGGATGTTTTACAATGAAGATAAAAATCCCTACAATAGTTTCGGGAATGGTGCAGGTATGCGCGTAAGCCCATGTGGATATTATGCAAATTCTCTTGAAGAAACTCTTGAACTTGCCAAGCAGTCCGCAGAAGTGACACATAATCATCCGGAAGGCATTAAAGGGGCACAGGCTATAGCATCTGCAATCTTTTTGGCTCGCCAGCAGAAATCAAAAGATGAAATTCGGGAATATATAGAAAAGACTTTCGGATATGACTTACATCGGACTTGCGATGAAATACGACCGGCATATCGATTTGACGTAACATGCCAAGGTTCTTGTCCGGAAGCAATAATTGCATTTTTGGACAGTCACGACTATGAATCAGCAATCCGACTGGCAATATCTTTGGGAGGTGATAGTGACGCAATCGCTTGTATGACAGGAGGTATTGCGGCTGCCTACTATGGCATCCCTGCGTGGATAGTAAAGTATGTGACGGTAGAGTTTCTGCCCCAGAATATGCTGGACGTTATAGAGAGATTTGACAAAGTGTGCGCAGAACGAATTTATTAAGAAACAAATCAATAACACGAACTATAACTCCTGAAAAAGTATTATTATGCTGGATGAAGCCATAATTAAAATGATTGAAACAACATGGAGAATTTGCAAATGGTTCTTTTTGCAAATCTTTCTTATGTACTTGATGCCATATTTGTGGAACAATCATTATAATGGAGAAACCATTTGCTTAATACTACTTTATACTATTTCGTATGCAATATATTGGGAGGCTTTATCAAAGGATAGAAGATGGCATTGGTTACCTCTACCATATTTCGTGTATATTGTCATAACGATTTTACTTTACGGTTTGATTAAAACATGGGATGTCTCTGCGTTTCATTCCCTTTTATTACCTATATATGGAGCTGTGTGCGTATTTTTTGTCAAATTTTGCAGAAAACAGTTCAGAAAAATCCACAAGAAATACAAATTTGGCAAAATAATGACATATACTACTGTCTTTTTATTTTTTGTTGCTCTGAAGTCTATCTCTGTATCATGGGAATGTTCAAAACGCAATTCTTTTGAGAAGGAAGATATTTTAGCAAGGAAGGATTACTTAGTCGATAAATTACTGGTCAATCCACAGGATGTCCTAAACAAAATGCCAGCATCAATAGGAACACAGTTTCAGGGAGAATGGGCTTTGTACTCTTGCTCTATGCTATCAGCCTCATTGGTAAACATATCTCAACTATATCCAGAAACAAAAGAAGAAAACATTCAGTACATTGATAGTCTTATCAATATAGTGATGTCTTCTGAATTGCGTTATTACGACACGATGCGATGGGATGAGGACCCATTGGAATCTTTAGATGGAGATGAAAGCCATGTATCCTATCTCAGTCATTTAGCTTGGATGATTTGTGGTTATAAGCAAATAGGAGGTGATTCAAGGTACGACAAGCTATTGTCTTCTCTATGTGGTACAATGAACAGAAGGCTTCTCAATAGTAGTGCTTTGAATTTGCCCACTTACCCCGGAGAATCAATTTATATCCCGGATATGTTTGTTGCCATTGTCGCTCTAAATCAATATGCTGACATGAACAATGGCAAATACCGCAGCACTGTCAAGAAATGGATAAAAAGAGCGCAGGAAGAATGGATTGATAAAAAAACCGGCCTACTGGTTTCATTTCTACAAGAGAACGGGAATCAGTATGATGGAGTCCCAGTTAAGGGCTCGTATTCGGCCTTAAACTGTTATTACCTGACTTTCATAGATGAAACTTTTGCCAAGCGACAATATGAAACGCTCAAATCATTGTTTTGGAAAAACGGAGCTATTTCCGGACTGAAAGAATACTATGACAGAACATGCTATTTAGGATTAGACATAGACGCCGGACCGATTCTATTTGAATTAAGTCCGTCTGGAACCGCTTTCATGACAGGAAGTGCAACCTATTTTAATGATACGCTAACAAGGAATGATATTTTAACAACTGCTGAGATTGCAGGTCATACCGTCAGGCTAAATGATAAACGTCACTATTTTTTGGCTAATGTTGCCTTGGTCGGTGAAGCTATAATGTTAGCTATGCGAACACATTTCAAATAGTATTTTTAACCAACACCATTACACAAGATTCTTTAACAGTATTGATATAATCAAAGAATATCTTTGGGTTGATATATTCCTCATTATAACGAATAGTGATGTGCAAATGTTCCCCGGTGCTACGCCCCGTATTGCCTGTAATGCCAACAACATCACCCGGAAGAACAGCCTGTCCTTGTGATACTAAGATTTGAGACAGATGGCAATAACTGACGGTGAAGTTGCCATGCTGTAGAGTGACATACTTTCCGGACACCTTATCCTGCCCTACTCTCAGCACTTTGCCTTGCATCATGGCAAACACCTTGGCACTCCGAGCATACAGGTCAATGCCGTTGTGAAACTTCCTCTTCCCCGTAAAAGGGTCTATACGATAGCCGTATGGTGAGTTGATTTTTATATGTGAGAGCGGATAGCATACGCTTAGATAGCGTGCTATCTGCTCTTTCTTGTTTTTATCCGTACTTGGCAATGATGATTTGTCGGATACGGACTTCAAGGTTTTAGAGGTTACACTTTCGGGTGTTGCCTCTTTTTCATTTGTAGATTTGGCCGGATTTTCCACTGCCACCTTATAGCGATTGCACGGAAAGGAAACCGTATTGAACTGCGCTTTCATATGGTTTCCGGACAATAACAAAAGAAGGGCTATAACGATTCCTGATTTACTCATGAATGCAAATGTAGAAACAGTTTCCGACTATGCGGAAAAGTATCATTGTTTATCGCACAAAATATAACATTAAATAAGCCCAAAGTATGAATATCGTACTGAAATCATACTTAAACCATAAATAAATTCAAATAATCAGGCTATTTGAGACAATAAAGAATCAAGTATGAATGAGAGTGTATATATTTGCCAGAGTATAATTAAAATATTATATCAAAATATGAAACAAGTACGATTTGAATTTGAAGAACTGCCATACGACACCCTGTCGCAGTTCGGACTCACCCAAGAAATGATTGAGGATCTGCCTATGCAGACTTTGGAGGAAATCAGCCACGGCAGACATTCTCCTGTCCTGCCCATCAAGGTGAAAGATGAAAACGGGAACACTGTTACAGAGCGAAGCCGTTTCGCTTTCGTGCGCAAGGAGAACGGAGAAGCCGATGTGATATTTTTCCCGGTGTTGAAGAAATCACCCTTGGAAAAATATAACGAAGAACAGAAAAAGCTGCTTCAATCCGGTAAAACCATCCTTGCCGATTCTGTAACAGCGGATGGGCGCAAGACCAAGGTGTTCGTGCAGATTGACATCGAGACCAACCAGGTCATCTCCGTTCCCACGCAGGTCATTGCCCGCAATCTCCAAGTATTGGCAGAGGAGTTGGAACTCAGCAATGCCGAAATCAATGTGATGCAGCAGGGTGAACCTCTGACATTCGTGATGGAAGACGAGCCTGTCACAGTCGGTATCGACCTGAACGAGAAGAACGGCATCCGTTTCTGCCAAGGCGACAGCCAGAAATGGATCGGGCAAGCCAAAAGAGAATGGGACAAATACGCATTCGGCTGTTATGGATGCTGGGTCATGGGCGATGACGGGAGTCTTGACTATATATCTGAAGAACAGTACACCGAAGAACTCTGGAACGAGCAGAAGAAAAGTGCCCAACGCAATATGGGCTCAGGCATTCACAAGTAATCAATCCTAAATTATGGCACAGAACAGCTATTATCCCGAAGAAGTCCTCATTGAGAAAATGGAGAGCGGGGAATACGGTTGGCTGGATTATGTCAACCATTTTTCTGCCGAATGGCAGGAAGAACTGGCAGCATATTGCGCAGAACGCGCATTGGAAATCAACGATGCCGCCGCTGAAGAATTTGTCCATTACAAAAGCGAACAATTAGAAGCCGCCATGGAAAGCGGTGAAGCATAGACACTATGGCAATACGAACCCATACAAATCCACGGATAGCGGACTTGCAACCCGAAATGCAAGACCTTTTGATGCGCAACGGTATGCAAGCCCACATCGTAGCTGTAGGCGGGGGCTACCAGTTGGC
>ERZ779902.245-NODE-245-length-24788-cov-4.013585_pt1 | contig 24788 bp, 19 predicted proteins | sample MGYA00511350_ERZ779902 | MGnify/ENA primary metagenome ERZ779902 (study PRJEB29588, sample SAMEA2146908) | human gut metagenome | biome: human gut; feature: human-associated habitat; material: faeces | place: Denmark | collected 2008/2010 ...
CGGCGGTGGAATTCGTGCTTGCTGTGATACTGTGTGGAGTTGTCGAGTACTTTACAGGACTTGTGCTTGAGCTTACACATGATGGACAAAGATGGTGGGATTATACAGGTTTTTTCCTTAATCTACACGGACGAATATGCGCAGAGGGACTGCTTGCGTTTGGTATAGGTGGAATGATTATCGTATACTTTGTAGCGCCATTTCTTGATAATTATTTCAGGAAAGTAAAGCTGCAGATTATTATTCCTGTATGCGTGGCACTTATGGTTATATTCATATCAGACCAGTTGTATACAAGAAAACATCCTAATACGGGTGAGGGAATTACATGTATGAAGGAAGCTGGAAGATTAGAGAATTATGTTATCTGGAATAGCGGCAGATACCGGGTTAAGTGTGATTATGATAAATGTTAATTATGAATGGGGAAATATAAGTCATTTTATATTAATAAAGATGTATAATACTTTAAATCTACAAACTACAATGTTGAAATATATTGCGGTTTGATAAGCTCGAAATAATTGTATGATAATGTATAATAATAGATAATACAGACATCCTAATAATAGTTTGATTTTAATAATGGAGGATTATTATGGTTCAGGATGTCAGTAAAAGAAATGAAAGTTACAACCAGTATGTGGAAAGCGTGACGAAGAAGGCAAGCTGTCCTCTAAACTGTCTTAAGGCCTTTATAATGGGCGGATGTATATGTACAGTCGGGCAGATTATCACTAATCTTTTTAAGATGGGGGGATTATCAGTGGATGATGCAGCTTCCTATACTACGATAACACTTGTATTCTTAAGTGCATTGTTTACAGGACTTGGAATATATCCAAAGATGGCAAGCTGGGGAGGTGCTGGAAGTCTTGTGCCTATCACGGGGTTTGCTAATAGTGTGGCATCGCCTGCGATAGAATACAAGAAAGAAGGACAGGTATTCGGAATAGGCTGTAAGATATTCACGATAGCAGGTCCGGTTATACTTTACGGTATATTCTTTAGCTGGCTGGCAGGGCTTATATACTGGATTGTTAAGCTATTTTAAAAATTTGATTATCTATTGTGATTTTATTAAATGTATCTGAGTCACGAACGAAAATGATTTATTTTATGTAAAAATATAGTAATAATATAAATAATGCAGAGATAACAGGCATTGTCATAATATATTTATACAATATATGTAAGAAGTTATGATAATATCTAGTAATATACAACCGCAGGAATGGAGATTAATAAATATGTCAATGACAGAATTAGAACAGCATTATAATAAGTTTAACGAGGAAAAACGACTTGACTCAAGGCATGGTCAGGTCGAATACATAACATCAATGAAGTATATCCATAAGTATCTTGATAAGTTAAAAGAGGAGTCAGAGAGTGATGAAAAGCCTATAAGGATACTTGATATAGGGGCTGGTACAGGAAGATACAGCGTACCGCTTGCCAATGAGGGATATGATGTGTCAGCAGTTGAGCTTGTAAAGCATAATCTTGGACTTCTTAAGGCAAAGAATTCATCGGTTAAGGCATATCAGGGCAATGCATTAAAGCTTAAAAGATTTAGTGATGGTGAGTTTGATATGGCGCTTCTTTTTGGACCGATGTATCACCTTTTTTCACATGAAGACAAGCTTAAGGCGCTTATGGAGGCTAAGAGAGTAGTAAGACCGGGAGGGATTATTCTTGTTGCGTATCTTATGAATGAATACAGTGTTATAACATATGCTTTCAAGGAACAGCACATTATGGAGTGTCTTGATGAGGGCAGACTGACAGAGGATTACCATACAGTATCCTCAAAAAAAGACCTTTATGATTATATGAGAACAGAAGATATCGCCCAGCTTAACAGTGAGGCAGGTCTTACAAGAATACAGATAATATCACCGGACGGGGCTGCGAATTACATAAGACCATATCTTAATAAGCTCACGGACGAGGAGTTTGGCGAATTCATAAAGTATCATCTTTCAACATGTGAGAGAGCCGATATGCTTGGCGCAGCGGCGCATACGCTTGATATATTAAGAAATGAAGCGTAGCCGGAGGATTATGTTATAAACATACTGTAGCATATATATATACAATTAAAAGTTAACATCTGTCAGGTGTGATAAATAAGATATGTAATCATAATTATAAATATGTATAAATATGGCTGCTGATGTATACACTACACATTACAGAAACAATGAATTTTAATACTGTTTCTAAGGAACGGAGTGTAGTGTATGATAGTAGGAAAGCAGAGTATTAGTTTTGATAATAATGTATACATTAAAGCAGGGGCTAGTGTGGCAGGAAGCAAGGAAAAGCAGGGACCACTTGGCTGCTGCTTTGATGTCGTGTCTGATGATGACCTGTTTGGCATGAATACATGGGAGGAGGCAGAAAGTAAGCTTCAAAGCCTTGCATTTGAAACACTTATGACAAAGGCAGGATATATGCCCGATATGATAAGATATATATTTGCAGGCGACCTTTTGGGACAGCTTATAGCGACTTCCTTTGGATTGCAGGAGTATAATGTGCCTTTGTTTGGTCTGTATGGTGCCTGCTCGACCATGGGAGAGTCGATATCGCTAGGTGCTATGTGTGTGGCAGCAGGTTATGCCAGTGATGTTGTGGCGCTTGCCTCAAGCCATTTTGCAAGTGCTGAAAAACAGTTCAGATTTCCATTGGGTTACGGAAACCAACGCCCTGTAAGCTCAACATGGACAGTGACAGGAGCAGGAGCTTATATACTAAGCTGTGATAATAAGGACCGGCTTGGAGCATACCGCGACTATCCATATGATGTCATAGTAAAGGGCATAACAACGGGCAAAATAGTCGATTATGGTGTGAAGGACTCAATGAATATGGGTGCCTGTATGGCACCAGCGGCACAGCTTATAGCTGCTAATTATAATGACTTTGAGATAAAAAATGACTATTATGATATGGTTATAACAGGCGACCTTGGTGATATAGGAAGGACAATACTGTTAGAACTTTTAAAGGAAAAGGGCATTAACATAAGCGGCATATACACGGACTGCGGCATGCAGATATATGAGTCGGAAAAACAGGGGACAATGTCGGGAGGAAGCGGCTGTGGCTGTAGTGCTGTAGTGCTTGAAACCTTTATACTTTCAAAGCTTAGAAGCGGTGATATGCGACGAGTACTGTTTATACCGACAGGTGCGCTTCTTTCACAGGTAAGCTTCAATGAGGGAAAGTCAGTTCCGGGCATTGCACATGGTATTGTGCTTGAAAGTGTAGCTAAGTGATGTTATTTGCGGATGTATTTATAATACTTCTGAATATAGGAATTTATGAGAATGTACACAAGCAATAGAGAGCAGCTTAAAATAAATATGGAAAGGAACTAAGAGTATGGACTATGTTAAAGCATTTATAGTAGGCGGCATAATATGCGTGCTTACTCAGATACTTATGGAGAAAACAAAACTTATGCCTGGGCGCATAATGGTTATACTTGTAACATCAGGAATAGTGCTTGGAGCAGTCGGTTTATATGAACCGCTTGTGCAATTTGCAGGTGCAGGAGCAAGTGTACCACTCACAGGCTTTGGAAATGTACTGTGGAAGGGGATGAAGATGGCAGTAGATAACGCAGGCTTTCTTGGACTGTTTAAGGGAGGTTTCCAGTCGTGCGCTGTAGGAGTGTCAGCGGCACTTATATTTGGCTATATTGCATCATGGGTATTTGACCCGAAAATGAAGAAAAAGTGATAAAAAGAAATGTAAAATATAAGCGGATGAAAGTGAACATGAATGTTATTAATATAAAGTTCCTGTTCACTCTCATCCGCATTTTTATTAATTATGTTGCGTTGCTTTAGTTGTTTTCTGCGTTGCTTTAGTTGTAGAAGAGTCCTGCTTGTTAGTGGCTGACGTTGCTGCTGCAGTTGTTGTGCTTTCAGAGCCTGCGCCTGTGTTAGTTTCACCACTGGTTGAACTTTCTTCTGTAGGTATAGTAGCCGCTGACTGGTGGAGAGAGCAGAGCTTTGTGAGCTTGTCCTCTGTTATAGAATACTCAGCATCTCTTGTTGAATAACCGGATCCACTACTTCCTAATGAGTCACTTGATGGTTTTTTGGTTAATATCTTTGTTGTGACATTAGTACATCCAGTGTTGGCGACATCACCAGAATCATTACATATAGTTACTTTAACATGTGTATCACACTGCTCAGTAGGCTGGTTGTCAGCGGCAAAGTACTCCGTTATGATACAGCTTCCGCGAGGGTCAGAGTCGCATAAGCCTTCAACTGGCAATTTTCCTGACTTGGAGCATACAGCTACCTGGACTATATCGTCTGGCTGCTCAAATGAACCAGAAGGCAGTCCTTCATGAACCTGTTCCATAATAGCACGCCATATAGAAGTGTGGTTTATAGAGCTTACAGTTCTTGAGTTGTCATCATAACCAACCCATATAGATGCTGTGTAATAAGGTGTAAATCCACAGAACCATATATCAGTATCAAACTGTGTAGTACCTGTCTTACCTGCTGTTGGCTGGTTAGAAACCTTTGCACGGGTAGCCGTACCAGAACTTACAACAGATTCCATTCCACTTGTAAGAAGCCATGCAGATGATTCCTTAAGAACCTTATGTGTTTCAGGTATAGAGTTATCTATTAAAACATTACCCTCGCTGTCAAGTACCTGGGTATAATATATAGGCTTTGTGTACACGCCTTTATTGGCAATAGCAGCATATGCAGCTGTCATATCTATATTACTTACACCCTTAGTCATACCTCCAAGTGCAAGAGACTGTACTACATCATGGTTTCCATTGACTGGATTCTGTGGGGATACAAGTGTTGAAAGACCAAACTTCTGAAGGTAGCTGAAGCCAACACTTGGTGTAATCTGTGTCAGTACCTTTACGGCAGGTACATTCTGTGAGCGTGTAAGTGCAGCTCTTACAGTTATATATCCAAGATATTCGCCTTCTGTATAGTTCTTTACAAGTCTTGCACCGGAACCAGAGTAGTAATAAGGTGCATCATCTATAGCGGTAGCTAATGTTATGGCACCAGTATCAAGTGCAGGTCCATAGGCAACAAGAGGTTTAATAGAAGAACCTGGCTGTCTTGCAACATCATTAGTGGCACGGTTAAGACCACGGTCAGTACTTTTATCACCACGTCCACCAACAAGTACTTTTACGTAACCTGTTGATTGTTCCATAATAGAGAATGATATCTGTGGCTGTATGACAAAGTAAGACTTTTCATAAGTTACAGTGCCGCCGTCCTCTGTCATGGCATCCCTGTATGTGTCGATATAATTCTGTGCGGCATCCTCATCGTTCATAGTAAGGCTGAAGTTTTCATTCACATTTTCCTGAAACCACTTTTCCATATTATTCTGTGAGTAGTAAGAAAATGTTCCATCAGCTTCCTTGACCGTAAGGTTGTAGTTGATGGTGAAGTAAGTGTTTGAAGGATAGTATCCAGGGTCATTAAGCACAGAGTCTGCTGCCTCCTGCATAGACATATCCTGTGTTGTATACACAGAAAGACCACCAGCATATATCATATTGGTTGCCTGCTGTTTCGAGTAGCCTTTCTGTTCCATAAGATCATTGATAAGCTGTTCTATTACTTCATCAACAAAGTAAGAGTAGTTTGTTGATGAAGCAGTAGCAGAAACATCAATACCTTCAAGTCTTGCATATACGTCATCATCTACAGCTTCGCTGTATTCTTCAGATGAGATATATTCCTGTGTTAACATATTGTTAAGAACTGCAATCTGTCTATCCTTATTATCATCAGGATTTCTTAGAGGATTAAGTCTTGATGGGTTCTTTGTAATGGAAGCAAGAACTGCACATTCACTTAATGAGAGTTCGGAAACGTCTTTGTTGAAGTATCCGTTAGCGGCAGCCTGTACACCATAATAACCATTTCCTAAATTGATAGTATTAAGGTAGTTTTCAAGAATTTTATCCTTTGACATAACAGTTTCAAGCTTTATAGCAAGATATTGTTCCTGTACCTTGCGCTTTATTTTTTCGATAGTAGACTCATTATAAGCGTTGAAAACGTTGTTTTTTAATAACTGCTGTGTGATAGTACTTGCACCTTGTGACATTTCTCCGTCTGATACAGTAATCATTGCAGCTCTCATAATACCCTGAAGGTCAATGCCATTGTGCTTATAGAAACGTTCATCCTCTATGGCAACGAATGCGTGCTGAAGCTCAACAGGTATCTGGTCAAGGGAAACATATATACGGTTAGCTCCTGTTTTGGCAAGAGTCTGTATTTCGTTTCCTTCATTATCGTATATCTTTGTGGCAAAGCCTTCTGGTGACACATTGATGGATGATATGTCAGGCGCGCTCTGTATAATACCCTGCGCGGCACCAAAAACCAGGCACGAACCTCCGATTACAACTGCTATAGCACATACAAGCAGAAGCTTGACAATAAAAATGCTGAACTTCGTCTTGAACTTGGTAGCAGATGAGTTCAGAAGCTTTTTCTTTCGTCTTATGCCGTTTCCACCATAATTCATAATTGTAAAACCTCCATATTGTTCTGAGTGGCAGATATGTGATGCCATATATTGTGAGAATTGCAAAGCAATGGAGCAATTTATGGGCATCAGTCAGTGGTAAAATACATTTTGACCCTGACAATATATATATGATATTATACCATATATTTATATAAGGGTCAAAAACTTTGGATACGGCATACTTTTGGCGGAGTATTTTGAAGCTGTTTATTTATGGTTTTAATTTTAATAGAGAAATCTTACAATACAAGGACAGGAGAATAATAATGAACATTATATTAAAGAATGGCACAGGGGAGATAGAGGAGAAAAAGTCCCGTTTTATAGCACATATATTTAGTGTGGAAAATGAAGATGAAGCAGAACAGTATATAAATGCGGTGAGGAAAAAGTACTGGGATGCAAGACATAACTGCTATGCCTATATAATAGGAGATAACGGGCAGGTACAAAGATTTTCTGACGATGGTGAACCACAGGGGACAGCTGGAAAACCTATACTTGATATTATAAGTACATCAGGTCTTACGAACTGTCTCATAGTAGTCACAAGATATTTTGGCGGAGTACTTCTTGGAACAGGTGGACTTATAAGGGCTTATCAGGCAGCATCAAAGGCAGGACTTGAGATTGCAGAAACAGCAGTGGTAAGCAGTGGAATAACAGCGGTAATAGTTACAGACTACAATGTATATGGAAAGTTACAGTATATATGTAACGATATCGGTGTTGATATTATGGATACGGACTTTGGTGCAGATGTTACAATAAAACTTGCTGCTGCTGAAGAAAAAGCTGGCATATTGGAGAAAAGAATAACAGATGCATTTTCAGGTAATGTGGTGATGGAAGATAAAAAAAATGTGAAATTCTGCAAAAAAAGTTCTGGAGAAATAATAATTTTGTAAAAAATGATTAAATGTATGAATGTCAGTAAGGTTTAAAGTGTGAATAAAAAATTAACACTGGTAAATAAGCACAATTTTAGTGATTGATTTAGATAAATTCTCCAAAAGGTTGTTAATGTGGTGTAAAAAATGCTGAAAAAACAGATATAATAGTGCAAAATTTACATAAAATGTCGAATTTCAAGACTGTTAAAAATATTCAAAAAGAATACAAAAGACCCTCTATGTTAACAAAATGTTAAAAAATATGAATGCAAAAGGCCGCACAAATACTGGATTTCACAAAAAAATCAAAAAAAATACAAGAATTGTTAAAAATAGTCTTGTTAAAATAGTACAAAAATGGTAATATATCTATGTCAAAAACATATTAAGTGGGGCGGTTCCCACAAGAACCAATATATATAGGGAGGTTTACAAGTTTATGAGAAAGACAGTTAAAAAACTTACTGCTGTAGGTTTAACACTTACTTCAGTAATGGGTCTTGTAGCATGTGGAAATAACAATGCTTCAACAGAAAACAAAGCAACAGTAGATTGGGCAAGCGTAGAAAAGCCAGAATCATTCACAGTTATGGTTGATGGTACAGTACCTCAGATGGAAGAATGGGGTGACAAGTTCGATGAGCAGCTTAAGCAGTTAACAGAACTTGACTTTGAAGTTGTTCGTCCAGATCACAACTCATACTATGATGCAGTAGCTAACTCAATGCTTGATGCAAGTGCTATGCCAGATGTAATTATTCTTTCATCTGACTACTTAGCTCTTTATGCCAGCCAGGGTCTTCTTTGGGATATGACAGATGCTTGGGCTAATTCAGCAACAAAGGCTTCTGGAAGACTTATCTCAGATGCTGAAAAGATTATGCAGGCTAACTATGTTAGAGGCGTTGATGGCGAAAAGGCTCTTTATGGTTTTGTTCCTACTCGTGGTAACGGATGTGTTACATATGTTAAGGAAGCTTGGGCAACAGCAGCAGGTTACAGCGCTGATGAATTAAAGAAGACACCATTATCATATAAAGAGTACTACGAAATGCTTAAGAAGATGAAGGAAGCTAAGGGTGTTGATTACGTAATCTCAGCTCCTGGTTTCTATTCAAAGGAAGCACCTTATACAAACTATCTTCCTGAATTCTATCAGAATGCACAGTTTACATTCTACTATGATCAGGCTAAGGGTGAGTATGTAGATGGTTTCACACAGCAGGAAATGAAGGATGCTCTTCAGAGAATTCAGGACGCTGTTAATGATGGTCTTATCAATAAGGAATCAAGCACAAAGACAACTGCTACAGCACGTAACGATTTCAAGTCATCAGATCCTAAGACAGAATCAGGTGTATTTACATACTGGGCTGGTCAGTGGGCTGATACTTTAAGAGGTTACTTAGCAACAGCTGGTCTTGATGATTCTCTTATTCCTCTCCTTCCAGTTAAGGAACTTGGTAAGTATGCAGAAAGACTTGCACCATCATGGTGTATCACATCTCATGCAGCTGAAACAGGTAAGGCAGAAGGAATCTTCAAGTACTTCCTTGATAAGATGTTAGATGGTGGTGATATCCAGACACTTTGGGAATATGGTCCTAAGGGATATTACTACAATTTAAAGGATGATGGTTCATTCGAATTCCTTGGTAAGAAGTCTAATCCTAAGACAAAGTATGCTAAGGCTCATCTTGATTGTAACCTCGTTCTTGCTGGTTTCGCTAATGGTAAGGATCCTGGAAAGGCAGAACAGCCAGCTAACGTTACAGAGAGCTCAGATATGTTCTTCCAGAACTCTACATTAGTTGATTCTCCTGCTATGACAGAAGAAGTCGGTAAGCTTGTTGGTGATATCAACACAGAAAGATATACAGTAGTTGATAAGGTAGCCAGAGGAGAATGGACAGTTGATCAGGGTATGACAGAATATACTAACACTGTTGGTTCTAAGGTTGAAGCAGCTGTTAAGTCATTAAATGCACAGTTCGCTGGTAAGTAATTAGTGATTTAATACTACTTAATATGTATATTAGTGATACTTGTTATCACATATGGTCGTGCCAGGAGACCTGGTCTTCTGGCACGATTTTTGCTTAATAGGCATTGTTACTATAATATTAGGAAAGAAGGGTATAAAGATGCAGTGTAAGTCTTGTGGAACAGAGCTTCCTAAGAAGGCAAAGGTTTGCCCTAAGTGTGGAGCACTTAATGGAAAGCCAACTGGTAATACTAAATATTTAGCTATTATTGGTATGGTCATCATGTTATTAGGCGGATTGCTTCCATTCGTTAAGTCAAATGAACAGCTTATGGATGGTTATACACCTAAGGCATATGCATTTGGATTTATGAATATCAACGTACCATTTATGTGGTATCTTTATATGATACTTATTGTTGTTGGTATTCTTTTAGTTGTTGCTAAAAAAGAAAAGTTATCTATAGTAACTTCAGTACTTGCTACAGTTGTTTCTATAGTTTCTATGTTTGCATTTCAGTTTAGTAGTACAGATGGTAAGACTAAGACTGGTGCTTTAAAGTATGTTTACCATAATATATCTGATTTATTATCAAATGGATATGGTGGTAATACTTATTCAATTGGTTCAGGTTTATATATTACTATACTTGGACTTATCATTGCTATCGTTGGTGTATTCTGGGATATTGTTAAGTTATTCAAGAAAGACCTTGGAGTAGATAGCAAATACTTATCGAACTCATTAAATCAGAGCATTACGCAGAAGATGTTCTACTACAGAGGATTTTATCTTATGTACCTCCCAGTATTCATCATGGTTATGTTATTCTTCTACTGGCCAATGTTAGGATGTCGTTATGCGTTCACATCATATGTATTAGCTAACCCATATTACGTAGGACTTTTCCAGTTCCAGACTATGTTAAAATTTGATACATATTTCTGGCAGGCATTTAGAAATACACTCGTATTATCAATCGTTAAGTTAATACTTAATACAGGTGCCGCAGTTATCATCTCACTTCTTCTTAACGAGATTACTAACATGGCATTCAAGAAAACAGTACAGACAATCATCTACTTACCTCACTTTATGTCATGGGTTGTAGTTGCTGCTGTATTTAAGATGATTCTTTCAGTTAACAGCTCAGGTGTTGTTAATGGTACATTAATGAATATGGGACTTATCAGTAATCCTATAGATTTCTTTGGTAGTTCTAAGTATTGGACAGGTACATTCTTCGTTATGAACGTATGGAAGGATACAGGATGGGGAACTATTCTTTTCCTTGCTACATTATCAGGTATCAGCCCAGAACTTTACGAAGCTGCCCAGATGGATGGTGCTAACAGATTCAAGAGACTTATATATATCACTCTTCCAGCTTTAGCTAATACAATCATCACAGTATTTATTCTTAACCTTGCTAAGGTTATGAACCTTTTTGAATCAGTATTCGTTACACAGAGTGCTGGTACATACGATGTATCTCAGGTATTACAGACATACGTTTACAATAAGACATTCTCGGCTTCATTCTCTGATTATGGTTATACAACAGCCGTAGGTTTATTTAAGTCATTTGTAGGTATGATTCTTGTACTTGGTTGTAACTACGCAAGTAAAAAAGTCCGTGGACGTGGAATTGTATAGGAGGTTAGACGATGAGTGAAGAACAGTTAGTTTATAAAAAGAAAAAGAAAAAATTCAAAATCTTCCCAATAGTCAATGCAATCTTCTTTATATTGGTTTCATTGTTAATTCTTTTTCCTATGTGGAAGGTTATTGTAGATTCATTTGATGCTCATTCAGCAACAAGCTTCAGATGGTGGCCAAGTACATTTTCAGTAGGTGGTTATGCTGCTATCTTCTCGAGAACAGCTTTATTTAGACCATTAATTATCTCATTTATAACAACAATTGTTGGTACATTTATGGGATTATTACTTGCTACTCTTGGTGGTTACGTTCTTATTCAGTGGGAAATGCCAGGAAGAAACTTCTTTGCATATATGTTATTATTCACAATGATATTCGATGGTGGTATGGTTCCTAAGTACTTAGTTATGCAGAACTTACACTTACTTGATACATTGTGGGCAGTAATTTTACCTATGTCTATCAACGTATATAACTTAGTACTTATGAGAAACTTCTTCGAAGGTATTCCAGAAGCGCTTTTCGAAGCTGCTCAGATTGATGGATGCTCACCTATGGGTATATTCTTTAAGATTGTGTTACCACTTTCTAAGGCTGCCCTTGCTTCAATCGGTCTTATGTTTGCCGTAACATTCTGGAATGATTATACAAACTTCAAGATTTATATCAGAACAGATAAGTACTACAACTTCCAGATTAAGCTTCGTAACATGGTTATGGATAGTAACATTCCTAACGATGATTCAGTAGATCCAAACACAATTTCTAATGCATCTACAATCGTTGCTATTTTACCATTCATGATTATCTATCCATTCTGTCAGAAGTACTTTGTACAGGGTGTTAACGTAGGTGCTGTTAAGGAGTAATAAAAGCATATAATTTTTAGTAATTATAAAGGGCGGAAATGGCAATACCATTTCCGTCTTTTTTTGTGTATATGAGTTTTTATATGTAGAAATAGCTATGTCTATATGATAAAATTAGATAATCAGCAGGATAACAATAAGTTGTATGTATAATTGCAGCGTTATGGCTGATAGGCAATACAGTCTATAAAGAGATAAAGATATGGATAAGGTGGTGTAGGATGAGAAAGTTAGCAGATTCGATATATCTTGAGAATATTCAAGAAGTTAAATCAATATTGGAGAATGAGCCTAATCTTATAGATGAAAAGGATGAACATGGTGTTCTTATGGCTCTTCTTGCAGCAAAGACAGGCAATCTTGAACTTGTTAAGTACATTGTGGAGTATTCAAGAGCAAGTATGAATATACATGATGATAATAACAAAAATATGCTTCATTATGCTGCTATGTCTGGTAACGTGGAGACTTGTAGGTATCTTGTTGAAAGAGTAGGAATGTCCCCTTTGTCAGGAGATGTTAATCTTTTGACACCATATGAGATAGCACATCAGAATCATTTTCTGGAGCTTGAAGAATATTTTGAAAAGGCAGTAGGACATAAGCTTAAGGATATGTATCACAATCCTATAAGGACAGGAATGTATCCAGACCCTTCGATAGTAAGAGTTGGTGAAGACTACTATATGGTTAATTCATCATTTATATACTATCCATGTATACCAGTTTCACATTCAAAAGATCTTGTCCACTGGAGAATTATCGGATATGCGATAACAAACCCAGATTGGGCGAATATCAATGAGCTTGAAGGTGGAAGAGGATACTGGGCACCGGATATATCATACTATAAGGGTAAGTTCTATATAACAGCAACATACAGGCTTAATGATACGGGCACTGTATACAGAAAGCAGATAGTTGTAAGTTCAGAACACCCAGAAGGACCTTACAGCAAGCCTGCTATCATTGATGAGGACGGAATAGATCCATCTATATTTAACGATGATGATGGAAGAAGATATATGCTTCTTAACAGAGGCGCAAGAATATTTGAGCTGAATGAGGATGCCACCAAGCAGATATCAAAGGCAGAACTTTTGTATTATGGAGATAACAAGAGAGCGCCGGAGGGACCGCATCTTTTAAAGAAAGATGGATATTATTATTTGTTTGAGGCAGAAGGAGGAACTGGTCCGGGACACAGAATAACAGTGTCAAGAAGCCGTGAACTTAAGGGAATATATGAACCTTGTCCATATAATCCTATTATGCGACAGAATAATCCTGATGAGATTATACAAAGGTGTGGACATGGCAAGCCAGTGCAGACACAAAATGGCCAGTGGTATATGGTATATTTGTGCGGAAGAAAGATAGGCGATGGCTACAGCATATTAGGAAGGGAAACAGCTCTTGACCCTATAACATGGACGGCTGACGGATGGCCTATAGTCAATAATCTTAATGGTCCGAGTGCACTTCAGGTAAAGCCGGAACTTCCTGAAACTATATGGGAGTCAGAGTCGGATGATGATTTTAATGGAATTGACTTAAGCAAGGAATGGTGGTTCTCAAGAGTTCCAGAGCCGGATGGAATTAATCTTGCAGATTCGCATGTATATGTTAAGGGAAGTTTATATGACCTTGACTCTATGAAAGCAAGAAATATACTGTTAAGACGACAGAAGCATTTTAAGTTCAGTGCAATATGCAAGATGAATATACCAGAGCTGTATCCGGGTCAGAATTGTGGTATGACATGTTACTATGATGAGAATACATATATTAAGTTTGGTATATTTGCAACACTAGAGGAACAACCTAGACTTATGTTGAACATAGTTGAAAAGATAGGCGAAGAAGTGATAACACATGAGGGTATACAGGTGGATAACAGTAATCCATATATTTACTTAAAGTGTGATACGAATTACTTAAGACGTACATTTTCATACAGCTATGATGAGAAAGATTATAGAAAAGCAGCGGTTCTTGATAATGTTTACTATCTGTGTGATGAGGGCTACAAAAAGGGCAAGAGATTTACAGGAGCCATGATAGGTATGTATGCTTTCGCTGGAACATACGGAAGTGAGTATACGGATGCGGATGGCAGACATGGAACAGATGAGTACTATGCGATGTTTGATTATTTCAAGTATATAGAGTAATCAGATATATCTGATAATAAGATGTGTCTTAGCGCACCTGACACAAAGCATTACAACATTGCAGCAGGGCTGCATAAAACGTGCGCAGAAAAGAGGATTAATATGATAATTAACAGAGATGCAGAATTGGAAAAAATTATGTTTTCAAAGCTATCACAGATTGATGATTTTATAAGCAATAAAGATGTGTATGCTCTTGGATTAAGACTTAATGCACTTTCTTCACTTTACAGGGCATTAAGAAGTGAAGAGGCGGCAGATGCACTTACAGAAGCGCTTGACAAAGTGCTTGAAAGCAGTGTATTAGACAGCGTTAATAAGAATGAGCTTAAAAGATTTATGTCAGGAACAGCCATGTATACAGCATTTGACTTTACAGGTGATGAAAAGTACAGGAATGCTGCAATAGAACTTGCAAAAGGCTTCAAGGATTTTGAAAGAAATGATAATGGTTACTTTAAGGATGCAGATGATAAGAAGTGTCTTTGCAAGGCGTACCAGTATGAAACATTTTATATGGCATATGAAACTAAGGATGGTGGAAAAGAGCAGTACAATGATGTTATAGGTCAGTATAATGCCATGAATGATGAGCTTTTTGCTACTGTAAAGTATTCTCAGGACAGAACAAAGGCATTAAAGAAATTATCTGTCTACGCAGCTTCACTTATTGATACGATGGAAGTTATGGACCAGATGATATACGAGATATTCAGAAAAATGCAGGACTACTATAAGGCTTCTGTAAAGGCTGTGCTTGAATCTGGTGTCGCAGCAGAAGGAATGGACGATATGGATGATGAGGCAGAGCTTATTTTTGCTTATGCAGTATTAAAGGGTTGCCGTATGAAGGCTCTTCACACAGAAAAGTATGAGGGCATTGTGTTAGGTGTATGTGATAAGGTTATGTCTGGTGAAATATTCACAGGTGAGGATACAGAAGCCAATGATACAATTATCAGCATGGCAGCATTAGTATACAGTGAAACAGTCAGAAACAGAGAATATCAGGATTATGGCCGCGGTAAGGGAGGAGCATTATGGAGTTAGTATTAGTAACTAATACAGCAAGAAATGCTGTAGTAGAATTAACAGAGTCAGGAAAGTATTATTCAGAAAAGGAATATGATATATACGTTAATGGAGAGCATTTTGCACATACAGACAAGCAGGTAACATCATTATACGGCTTCAAGCCTGATACAGACTATGAAGTAACTGCTGTATATGATGGAAAAGAATACGGTCCAGTGTGCTTCCATACAGATTATGAGTTTGTTACACTCAACGTAAAAGACTTTGGTGCATATGGCGATGGCGAACATGATGATACCAATGCGATACAGTGTGCTATTATGGCATCAAAGAAAAATACAAGAGTACTTGTTCCAGAGGGAACTTACAGAATATCAAGCATATTCTTAAAGGATGATCTTACACTTGAACTTGCAAAGGGTGCAACTTTATTAGCATTTACAGACAGAGAGAAGTTCGCTATTCTCCCTGGAATGATTGAGTCATATGATGAAAGCTCAGAATATAATCTGTCTTCATGGGAAGGTAATCCTGTAGACTCATTTGCAGCTATTATATGCGGACTTAATGTTAAAAATGTAGTTATAACAGGTGAAGGTACTATTGATGGCGGCACAACACACGATAACTGGTGGAAGAACTGCAAGGTACGTAATATAGCATGGAGACCTAACTTATTCTTTATAAATCACTGTGAGCATATTACATTACAGGGCATAACTGTACAGAATTCACCTTGTTGGACACTTCATCCATACTTCAGCAACCACCTTAAGTTTATTGATGTCAAGATAAAGGCACCTGCTGATTCACATAATACAGATGGTCTTGATCCGGAAAGCTGCGATGATGTACTTGTACTTGGAACATATATTTCAGTTGGTGATGACTGTATAGCTATTAAGTCTGGAAAAATATATATGGCTGAAAAGTACAATATTCCAACAACTAATATGATAGTAAGACAGTGCTGCATGAGAGATGGACATGGTGCAGTAACTGTTGGTAGTGAGATAGCTGCCGGAGTTATGGATGTTCATATTAAGGACTGCCTGTTCATGAATACGGACAGAGGACTTCGTGTTAAGACTAGAAGAGGAAGAGGAAAGCGTTCAGTTCTTGATGATATATCTTTTGAGAATATAGATATGGATAATGTTATGACACCTTTCGTTGTAAACAGCTTCTACTTCTGTGACCCAGACGGAAAGACAGAGTATGTTGGTTCTAAGAAGCCTCTTCCAGTAGATGACAGAACACCATCTATAAAGAAGTTTGTATTTAAGAACATCAATGCAAAGAACTGCCACGTAGCAGGAACATATATATGCGGTCTTCCAGAAAGCAAGATAGAAGGGCTTGTATTTGAGAATATCAATATAACATATGCTGATAATGCGAAGTCAGGAGTTGCAGCGATGATGTTAGGCTGTGATGAGGCAAGCAGACAGGGCATGGTTGTAAGCAACATAAAGACCCTTGTCTTAAAGAACGTAAATGTAACAGGCTGTGACGGCGAAGAAATCGTAGCCGACAATGTCGATGAGATAATTAAGCAGTGAGCGGTGTGCGATGAAAGCAGAGCAAAGTATTGCACGAATTGAAGAATGCTTTAATATAATTTTATCGTATATGGCGAGCAAAAAAGTATCAGATAAAGAAGAAGGTGAAAAAGTTGAATCTTAAAGCACCTAAAGGAATAGATGTTGAAAGCTGGTTTATAGAGTGCTACAGAAAGCACAAAGGGCATCCAATGCAGATATTACTTGGACTTTATAAAGGAAATTATCACAAGTTCTTTCTTGCGGTTATATTTTTCTTTATAAAGCACGCACCTGTATGGGTACTCCCTATAGTGACAGCGAATATTATAAATGATATTACAAGCGGCTCACCGGAAACCTACCAGAATATAATGATTCAGGCGGTTATCATGGTATTTCTTGTCATACTTAATGTCCCGATGAACTATATGTATACAAGGTACAAGTCGCTTGCAACAAGATATGCTGAAACAGGCTTAAGAAAAGCTCTTGTACGTAAGCTGCAGCAGCTTTCAATATCTTATCACAAGGAAACGCAGTCAGGACGATTGCAGTCTAAGATAATGAGAGATGTGGAGGCGGTGGAAACACTGTCGACACAGATGTTTCTTAGTATACTTAGCATAGCATTAAATATAGGAATTGCACTTGTTGTAACTATTAACAGGAGTATGGTTGTATTCATATTTTTCCTGCTGACTACACCTATTGCAGCGGCAACCATGGTATTCTTCAGAAATGTTATGAAAAAGAGAAACACAGAGTTCCGTAAGGAAATGGAAGAAACCTCCGCAAGAGTTATGGAGATGGTTGAGCTTATTCCAGTAACAAGGGCACATGCGCTTGAGGAGGAAGAAGTTTCAAAAATGAGCGGACAGCTTTTTGCAGTGGCAGAAAAAGGTTACAGACTTGATATCATACAGTCACTTTTCGGCTCGGTGGGCTGGGCAATATTCCAGGTATTTCAGGTTGTCTGCCTTGGCTTCACAGGATTTCTTGCAGTGCGTGGAACAGTTATGCCGGGTGACATAACATTGTATCAGAGTTACTTTGCAACTATCGTAAGTCAGGTATCATCGCTTATGTCACTTATACCAACTATAGCTAAAGGTATAGAGTCAGTAAACTCAATAGGAGAGGTACTGTTAGAGGAAGATATAGAGCATAATGAAGGTAAAGAAGTCATAGACCACGTGGATGGTGAGTTTGACTTTAACAATGTTATGTTCAGATACAATGATATAGACAGACCAGTTCTTCATGAGCTTAACCTTCATGTGGATAAGGGTGAAACCATAGCACTTGTAGGTGAATCAGGTGCAGGAAAGTCAACTATACTTAACCTTGTTATTGGCTTTAATCAGGTTAATCAGGGTGAGGTGCTTATAGATGGGCACAATATGAAGGACATTGACTTAAGGTCATACAGGAAGCATCTGGCGGTAGTTCCACAGACTTCTATACTTTTCTCAGGAACTATAAGGGATAATATAACTTATGGTGTTGAAAATGTAGATGAAGCTACGCTGAATGAAGTAGTAAAGGCAGCTAATCTTACAGACCTGATTGACTCACTTCCAGACGGACTTGATACGATGGTTGGTGAGCATGGCGGAAAGCTGTCAGGAGGACAAAGACAGCGTATATCCATAGCAAGGGCGCTTATAAGAAACCCTAAGGTTATAGTGCTTGATGAAGCTACATCAGCGCTTGACAGTATATCTGAGAAGCTCATACAGGAAGCACTCAATAATCTTACAAAGGATAGAACAACATTTATAGTTGCACACAGATTGTCGACTATAAAGGATGCTGACAAGATAGCAGTTATAGCAGACGGACACTGTGTTGAATATGGCACATATGATGAGCTTATGGAGCTTAAGGGTGAGTTCTATCAGATGAAAAAGATACAGTCATAGCAGCACGGAACAATCCGCAGACATTAAAACCGGGGACTTTTGTTTCTGACATCATTATTTAAATAATCATAGGAAAACTACAATCATTTCTGGGATAATGGTTTAGGATTATCAGATAATGTTATCGATTAGATTAACGTTAAATAAAAATTGTATAAGCTTTTGACAGATAAACTTAACAATCAAGTAAGTAAAATGGAGGTTAATGATAATTATCATTAACCTCCGTTCTGTTATATTGTGTAATGGCAGTCATAGTACTGCATTACAAATAGTTTTAGCTTACGAATAAAAATTAAATTAGTTGTTAATCCAGATTCTTAATGTAGAGATTAACTTTTCCTTTGTATCAGAGTCAAGCTTAGATACTAACTGCATAATCTCATTATCAAGAGCTGTATTCTGGTAGTTCTTGTCAACACTGCCTGCAAGGTAATCAAGAGATACACCTGTAAGTTCAGCATAGTATGAAAGCATTCTTAATGTCATAAGATTACGTCCATTTTCTACGTTACTGATGTAACCTGGTGTTACGTCAAGTGCCTTTGCAACATCTTCCTGTGTTAATCCCTGAGAAATTCTTAACTTCTTAACTTTTGCTCCTAAATCGCTATCCATAGTAGACCTCCATTAATAATTATAAATTGTTAGTGTTAGTTTTATATAGTATCAGATAAGTTAATATACTGCAATATCATAATAACGGACGTTACAATATATTATCTGATATCTTCAATAAATAATAGTAAATACTGCTTATATAAGTCAGAACATAATATTACTTTTTATTAGCTCTGTATCTTGCAGTAGAATCAAGAATTTTCTTACGAATTCTTAAATGTGATGGTGTTACTTCAAGTAACTCATCTGTATCGATATAATCAAGAGCCTGTTCAAGACTTAATATCTTAGGTGGTACAAGTCTCAATGCTTCATCGGCACTTGAAGAACGTGTATTAGTAAGGTGCTTTGTCTTACATACATTAACCTCGATATCTTCTGTTCTAGGGTTCTCACCGATAATCATACCGGCATATACTTTTTCGCCAGGTCCGATAAAGAGAGTACCTCTGTCCTGTGCATTGAAAAGACCATAAGTAACAGCTTCACCATCTTCATAGGCGATAAGAGAGCCAGTCTTTCTGTAAGATATATCACCCTTGTATTCTTCATAACCTTCAAAAGAAGTATTGATAATACCATTACCCTTAGTATCAGTAAGGAATTCACCTCTGTAACCGATAAGACCACGTGATGGAATAGAGAACTGAAGTCTTGTATAACCACCATTAATAGGTGTCATACCAAGAAGTTCTCCTTTTCTCTGGCTTAACTTCTGGATAACCGAACCTGTGAATTCATCTGGAACATCGATATAAGCAAGCTCCATAGGTTCAAGCTTCTTGCCTCTTTCATCTGTATGATAAAGAACCTCAGCCTTACTTACAGCGAATTCATAACCTTCACGGCGCATATTTTCAATAAGAACTGAAAGATGGAGTTCTCCACGTCCTGATACCTTAAATGAATTCTCAGAACCAGGATTTTCTTCAACTCTTAAGCTTACGTCTGTGTTGAGTTCCTTGAAAAGTCTGTCACGTATATGTCTTGATGTAACGAACTTACCTTCCTTACCTGCAAGTGGACTGTCGTTAACCATAAAGTCCATAGAAAGAGTAGGTTCAGATATCTTCTGGAAAGGAATGGCAACAGGGTTCTCAACAGAACAGAGTGTATCACCTATCTTAAGGTCTGCAATACCAGATACAGCTACGATATCACCATAACTAGCTTCGTTGACTTCAACTTTGTTAAGACCATTGAAAGTATAAAGCTTAGTAACACGTACTCTCTTTCTTAAAGAAGGGTCATGGTGGTTAACAATCATAACCTCCTGATTAACCTTAAGTTTACCATTATCAATCTTACCTACACCGATACGTCCAACGAATTCGTTATAATCGATAGTAGAGATAAGCATCTGTGTATCAGCGTCAGGGTCGCCCTCTGGTGCTGGAATATTGTTAACGATACATTCAAATAATGGCTGCATGTCTTTTCTTTCATCCTCAAGGTTAGCCATAGCATAACCTGACTTTGCAGAAGCAAAGATAAATGGACAGTCAAGCTGGTCATCGTTTGCATCAAGGTCTATAAATAATTCAAGAATTTCATCTATAACTTCTTCTGGTCTTGCCTCAGGTCTGTCAATCTTATTAATACATACGATAACAGAAAGATTAAGGTCAAGAGCCTTCTGAAGAACGAACTTAGTCTGAGGCATAACACCTTCAAATGCATCAACAACAAGTACAACACCGTTAACCATCTTTAATACTCGCTCAACCTCGCCGCCAAAATCAGCATGTCCCGGAGTATCAATAATATTAATCTTAGTGTCTTTATAGTGAATAGCAGTATTCTTTGAAAGTATAGTAATACCTCTTTCACGTTCTATATCGTTAGAATCCATTACACGTTCAGCAACTTCCTGATTAGCACGGAAAGTACCACTCTGCTTAAGGAGTTCATCTACAAGAGTTGTCTTACCATGGTCAACGTGGGCGATAATAGCGATATTACGAATATCTTCGCGTTTAGTCTTCATTATGTTTTCCTTTCATCAATAATCAAAATATCAAATAACTAACATATTTAGCTACCAATAATGTATTATACATTATTTGGTTATGATTAGCAACTTTTTTATTCTATCACAAAGCTTATAAAATACAATAGTATGCATAGTAAAAATATTGTATTTTATTCGATACATTTTAAGCTGGTTGTTACTATAACACGAAATTGTATATAAGTATACCGGCATACTATAATGTTCTAAAAAAAATACATTTTTAATAAAACACATTTGTACATAAATAAAATTTAGATTTTACATTTATAAAAAGTTGTATAAATGCAGTAAAAATGCGGCTTTGTTGCAATATGTACATATTTATCTACCTATATATTTAATAATATTTAAGAAAAAATAAGAATTTGTACACAACTTTTTCAAAAAAAATGTGTAATATTATTGACGAATGCAACATATACATATGGAGAATAAAAAATAAAGCACATGATTGCTTCATCTAAAAAGGAAAGCAGTCAAAGAAGGGAGAAATACTTATGCTTGATAAGGTAATTGAAAACAACAGGGTATGCATCATTGGAGAAGTGGTATCAGAATTCACATTCAGCCACGAAGTATTTGGAGAGGGCTTTTATATTGCCAATGTATCTGTAAACAGACTTAGTGATATGGTGGATGTTATTCCACTTATGATAAGTGAAAGACTTCTTGATGTCACTAAAGACTACAGAGGAAGAAAGATAGAGGTGTCAGGACAGTTCAGGTCATATAACAGACACGAAGGTGTTAAGAATAAGCTTGTGCTTTCTATTTTTGTAAGAGAATTAAGATTTATAGAAGATGACGAAGTTCCAGAGGAACAGTCAAAGTCAAACCAGATATTCTTAGATGGTTATGTATGTAAACCACCTATATATAGAAAGACTCCACTTGGAAGAGAGATTGCAGATATCCTTGTTGCAGTCAACAGACCATATGGCAAGTCTGATTACATACCATGTATAGCATGGGGCAGAAACGCAAGATTTGCGGGAGGACTTGAAGTAGGAAGCCATCTTCAGATATGTGGAAGAGTCCAGTCAAGAGAATATACTAAGAAGATAGGCGAAGAGGAAGTTGAGAAGAGAGTAGCCTATGAAGTATCTGTAAGCAAGATTGACCTTGTGGAGGATGAAGAGTAAGAGTTGTATCTTATAACTGAGGTTCAGGATTAGTCCTGCAAATGTAACACATTCAAAAACAATATTAAATAGGTCAGAATAGTTGACAATGATATATACAAGTGATATAGTCAAGTTAACTTTTTAATTCTACGAAGTAGAGGTCGCACGATTCAATAGTAACTGTACAGATGTCCCTAAGCATATGATGTGCAGCGAAAGGGGAGAGTGCCGAAGCAGGTAATGTAGGAAGTTATCTGCTGGGCATAAGATTAATAGTCTTATGACTGTCATTGTAGGCATAAGATTATGTCATATGATGGAGGGCTACGCAAGAATTTCTGATTATTTATAATGAATTCTTATAAGCCGGTCTGTCATAGAACCGGCTTATTTTATTTATGCGGGTAACGAGCCAAAGCCATATGCTGGCATATGACCTTGGCGACTGCTGCGATAACAATAAAAACTGGCAAAGCGTGTTTCTTATTGTTTATAGCTTTATGTACTACCAGAATAGAATTGAAATAACTATATAATACAACGGATAAATAAAGCGTTGGAATGGAGGATTTATGTCAATATTTACAGGTGCAGGTGTTGCTATAGTCACACCTATGAAGGCTAACGGAGAGATTAATTATGATAAGCTTGCAGAGCTTCTCGACTACCAGATTAATAATTCAACAGATGCAATAGTTATCTGTGGAACAACAGGTGAGTCTGCAACAATGACGGAAGAAGAGCATGTTGAAGCTATCAGATTTACAGCAGATTATGTTAAGAAGAGAGTTCCAGTAGTAGCAGGAACAGGTTCTAACTGCACAAAGACAGCCGTAGAATTATCTAAGGAGGCACAGGCAGCAGGAGTTGATGCTTGTCTTGTAGTTACACCATATTATAACAAGGCATCACAGAAGGGACTTATTGAGCACTATACAACAGTTGCAAAGTCAATCGACCTTCCTATTATTATGTACAATGTTCCTAGCAGAACAGGCTGCAATATCCAACCGGAAACAGCAGTAAAGCTTGCAAAGGAAGTAGATAATATCGTAGCTATCAAGGCTGCAACAGGCAATCTTTCACAGGAGTCAAAGACTATGATGCTTGCAGAAGGATGTCTTGATATGTACTCAGGTGAAGACGGACTTATCGTGCCACTTATGTCAATAGGTGCCAAGGGTGTTATATCAGTATTATCAAATGTAGCTCCAAAGCAGACACATGATATATGTGCTGAGTTCTTTGCAGGTAATATTGAAAAGAGCCGTCAGTTACAGTTTGAGGCACTTGAGCTTGTAGATGCATTATTCTGCGAGGTTAATCCTATTCCAGTAAAGACAGCACTTAACCTTATGGGTATGGAAGTAGGACCACTCAGAATGCCACTCTGTGAGATGGAAGAGGCTAATCTTGCAAAGTTAAAGACAGCACTTAAGAATTATGGTCTTTTAAAGTAATGGAGGATAAATAATTATGACAAGAATTATTATGCATGGCTGTAATGGACATATGGGAAGAGTTATTACAGACCTTGTCAGCAAAGATGATGATTGTAAGATAGTTGCAGGTATAGATCCATTTGACGATGGACACAATGATTATCCTGTATTTGCAGCAGTTGATGACTGCGATGTGGAAGCTGATGTTATTATAGACTTTGCAGCAGCTAAGGCAGAGGATGCACTTCTTGACTACTGTGAAAAGAAGCAGATTCCAGTTGTAGTATGCACAACAGGTCTTACAGATGAACAGATTGAACACGTAAGAAAGACAGCCTGCAAGGTTGCTGTGCTTAAGTCAGCTAATATGTCTTTAGGTATCAATATGTTATTAAAGCTTTTACAGGATGCTGCCAAAATTCTTGCACCAGCAGGCTTTGATGTAGAGATAGTAGAAAAGCATCACAACAAGAAGGTTGATGCACCAAGCGGTACAGCTCTTGCACTTGCTGATTCAATCAAGGAAGTTCTTGGTGAGGATTATTATTATAAGTATGACAGAAGTCAGGAAAGAGCAGCAAGAGACCCTAAGGAAATAGGTATCAGTGCAGTTCGTGGAGGAACTATTGTAGGAGTTCACGATGTTATTTTTGCAGGTGAGGATGAGGTTATTGAGTTTACACATACTGCTTATTCTAAGTCTGTATTTGCAAAGGGGGCTATTGAGGCGGCTAAGTTCTTAGCTGGCAAGAGCGCTGGTATGTATGATATGGGGGATGTTATTGCATCCAGATAAATGAGTTGCTGGTTGAAAGTTTGGTGATGAACGGACGACATAATATAAGCGGGTGCCTATAGCACAGACGGTATTCAATGCCAGAAGCTTTAATTGGATATTTCTAAGACTTTTCGTATGGATAATGACTGCGACCGCTACCGTTC
>ERZ779902.248-NODE-248-length-24688-cov-7.715625_pt1 | contig 24688 bp, 27 predicted proteins | sample MGYA00511350_ERZ779902 | MGnify/ENA primary metagenome ERZ779902 (study PRJEB29588, sample SAMEA2146908) | human gut metagenome | biome: human gut; feature: human-associated habitat; material: faeces | place: Denmark | collected 2008/2010 ...
GGCGGCTATCGCCGTGGTTCCCGAACCGATGCAGTTGTCAAGCACCACATCCCCTTCGTCGGTGTATGTCCTTATAAGATACTCCACGAGGGCAACGGGCTTCTGCGTCGGGTGGAAGAAAGTCCCGGTTTTATGTTCTTTAGGAATCTGAATGACAGAGGTCGGGTATTTGTCATCGGCGATGCGGACATCGGTCATACGCATGTTGCCGTAGCACCGGTTGGTGAATGTCTGGCTGGTGCGCCGTCCGTGGTTGCGCTGCGATTTGTCGCAAGGAACCATCTGCGGATGATACACTGGCAGATGCTCGTAGAACACAAGGATGTCCTCATGCTTCCTTAGCGGCATACGATTGGCGTTCAGATGACCGCTGGCCCTGTCCTTATACCAGACAAGGTTGTATCTCCACAATTCAGGCTGCGACATCAGCAGTCTTGCAGTGAACATCCCTTGCCCAAACAGGATGACGGGGCTGTCCGGCTTGATAATGCGCCGATATTGTTCCCATAGGGGTTCCAGCGGTATCTGCCTGTCCCAACCGGCATTTTTATTGTGACGGTTCAGGATGCCGTAAGGCAGGTCGCACACGACGGCATCGACACTTCTGTCTGCTATCCGTGCCATCCCCTTCAGGCAGTCCTCGTTATAGATGTTGTCAATCTGTATCATCATCCTACTTGTTTTTGTTGTTTTCCCTGCTGTTGACCAAATAGACAAAGGTGCCATACTTGAGTTTCACCTTGTTCTTGCGGATGGCTTTCGAGATGGCCCCGGTGGTCTGCTGGTAGGCGTTCTGTATGGCCTGCATGCCCCACTGTGTGAAGTTATTGCCGTAACTGCCGTTGTTAATGCTCATATTGCTGTTCATTGCTCCGGATGCTATGTCCTTGGTGGTCTCACGGAAAGAGGAATTGGGCACATAAAGCCCCTCCATGCCGTCGGTGTCGTAGAGTGTCAGGCTCACCTTCAGGAGTTCGTCACCCACCATAAGGCTTTTGACCGTGCCTTTCACACGCTGCTGCCCAAATCCACTCATAGTGGCGTACATGTACGATCCCTTGGCGAGGACAACACCGTTTATCTCCACCTCGTCGAGCAGACGCAGCCTTACACGCGAACCGTCAACGGCTTTCACATCCTCGTCGATAATCGCTTTGATAAGGTTCGGCTCAGGCTCATTCTCCGCAAGGGTATTGAAATAGGCGGAGTTAGGCTTCTTGGCCTTTACCACGGATTGTGTGGTGGCATCTTCGGGTGGTTGCGTGACGGCATCCTCGTTTTCCGTCACATTGCCTGTTGTCTTGGGTGTTTCCTCGGCAGGTACCTGGGGTTCCTTTACATCCTCAAGCCCTTTCTGTCCGTTCAGGCGTGCTTCCGCCAAAGCCTTGTTCAGTTCGTCGAGGGCTTCCTGCTGGCGTTGTGCGCCACGTCGGAGACGTTCATCCTCGCTCATCGGCTCGGCAAGGGAGTCGTTTGCCATCTCCATGCCGCGCTCACGGCTCTTGTCCAGCCGGGACTGCATCTCCTGCAGACGGCGTTCTGCCTCTTCATCGAGCATGGCAAGGTCTTGTTCCGTGTACTTGGAATCGTATGCTTCCGTATCGCCACCGCGTTCACGGTCGATGTTCTCCACGGCCGAATAGTCCTGGATCTTGCCGTATGACTTGGCCATGTTCTCATACTTGCCGCCAATCTCGTCGGTGCGGAGTTGCGCCTGCGGCAGTTCCGGATTAAGGTACTCCGTGGTCTGCATGTGGGACGGTTTTTCCGCCAGTTCCACATCGAATACGTCAAAAATGAGGTACCCGGCAATCAGCAGTAAGGGATAAAGGATAGCCGGCAGCCTGTATTTAGGCGCACGCCAGTCAATCCTGCTTGTAAGTTCTTTCAGCGTCATTGCTCTCTATATTTATGATTTGTTTGTTACGTTTCTGTCTCAACAGCTCCTCCTGATGTTGTGTCGCCGTGACCGTCTGCTCGGTTTTCGGACGGTTGTATATCTGTACCATGCGGCAGATATTCAGCGTCAGGCATCCGATGACGATGCCGAATACCAGCGTGAGGAACACTTTGGGGTATTTGCAAGCGAAGCATTGCGCATATCCGGCGGCCTTGTCAATTTTCAGAAACTTGGCCCATTTCCGACCGGCACTGACCTCCTTCTCGTATCTTTCGGCATACTTGGGGTCGTTCTTGTCCGGCATCTTCTCTCCGAGTATCAGTTTCTTCCATCCCATAATCAATAGCTGTTTTTGGTTTTCTGTTCAATATCTTTGTTCAGCAGGGTGCGCCAGTTCACGATAAGCAGCCCATGGGGGTTGTTGTCGGTGCGCGGCACTCGTTTCAGTTGCCCGGAGGTCACCAGTTCTCGGGTAAGGATGGAGGTACGGCGTTCTATGCGCTGTCTGCCATAGTAGGTGAACTCCATCTTCTCCTTGTTGAAGTTGATGCTGTCACAGAATATCGAGCATACCGCCGAGGTGCCCATGATGTTGTTGTAAAATCCTTTTTCCTTGAGGGTGTTATACTGGGCAAGTCCCGTTTCATCCACAAGGTACATCGCCTTGTCAAGCGTGTATTTGATGTATTTGTCGTCCGGGGCCAGGGTGAAGAAGTAATGATGATACATCTCCACATGGCTCTTGGCTTCCACATCGAGGGTCTCGTCCATCGTGGTGCGTTGCACGAGGATGGGCACATTGCCGTCCAACACATAGATTTTCTGCTGGGCATCCACTACCATTGAGCGGGCTGTCCAGATGCTCGACAGGCTGATAACAACGCAACCTGCCAGAAACAGGGCGCAGATTATCATCACGAGCTTGATCTTGTTCTCTAAATTTTTAATGACCATTGTTTTGCTTATTTGATTGGTTTCCTATACCTTATTATATATTATCGCATCATGGATGAAATCGCGCCGGTCGTTGACATCTTCGCCTGCTGTGCCACACCCTCGCCGAAGTTTCTCGTACTGAAAGCCGTGTCTCCTTCGGGAATCATCCATGCCGCCAAGTCAGGCACAAGATTCAGGCATTTCAGAGCAACGATGCTTGCAGCCATCAGATAGCCTGCCGAGAAGAAGGAGTTTTGCAGGTAGGCTGCCATCGTCGCCTCGTTCTGGGTAATGGCGGTCAGGTTCTCCACCTGTATGCAAAGCACAATATCAAATAGCAACAGCACATAAAACCCAACGAAGTACAACATGGCTCCATAGAAATGCACCGTCAGATAACGTATCATCCATTTCGCCCAGGCTCCTTCCCATTTGGGCAAGAGTGAAAACGCCCACTGTATCGGACCGAAAATTGTGAGCATACCGAGCAGGATTTGCTGGCAATAGATGGTCGCCCACCAGCCTATTCTAAAGACAATCAACGCAATAACCATCACGATTTTGTCTATGCAGACCACCGCACCGGAGGTCAGTGAAGTAAACCATAACTTGCTGGCATCCTTCTCCATGTTGGTAACTTCATCGACACCGGTCTGTTCCATGGTCGATTCTATCAGTGCGGGATCCATCGTCCCGGCACGGGCCACATCCGCCTGTGCCTGCAAGCTTGTATAGAGTGTGTCACGGACGAAAATGAGCTGCTGCACTTCCTCGAACTTATCCCCGATCTGGGCGGCTTCCGCCTGATACAGGTCATGGGTGTAGGAGCCTATGGCATTGGGGATGTACGAGAGGAAGTCAAGCACACACCAGCTGCTGCCGCTGTTGTGCATCCCGGTGTCCGCAGGAGGATACCACCATGTCATCACGATGGCCACCGCCAAGGGACGGAACAGTTTCATCACATCGAGCGGTTCGTTTTTTACCATCATCTTATAAGCCATGCCTGCCGCCATCACGATAGCGAAGAGTGCCGCTAATGCCATGCACATTTGAAGAATCCACCAATTATCCCAAGCGGGTCTAACCATCGGAAATGAAAGGATAGTAAGGTGATGTAATATCACTGATTTACAGTCTATTAGGAATGAAAGCCGATTTTGGATTGGTTCGTTATTCTTTCCTAAATTAGCGGATTGTTTACCCACTTTTGTCTCGTTTTTGTCCCTCGTTGTATTATCTTTGTACCGCAAGCTAAATGCTTGATAATCAGTGATAAAAGAATATATTAACATCAGAAAAGAAAGGAAATAAAATGGGACGAAAGAAGAAGGAAATCCGTTTGAAGGAGCCTGTGCGCATCCGAGAAAAGAAGATAGCAGGTGGCAACATCAGCCTCTATCTTGACATTTACCAGAAGGGATTGAGAAAGAAAGAGACGTTGAAACTCTATCTTGTGCCAGAAATCAACGCTGCTACCAAGTTGCAAAACGCCAATACAAGAAAGTTGGCAGAGCAAATCAAGGCGCAGCGCATTCTTGACATCCAGAGAGAGGGTCTTGTGGATTGGGACAAGGTGAAGAAGTCACGCATGACACTTACCAAGTGGATGGATGACTTTGTGAAGTACAATGCCGAGTTGTCTGAGTCTTCCATGAAGACAAAGCGAAACACTCATGCTCGCATTGACCAATACCTATTACATATAGGCAAGCCAGAGTTTCTGTTGAAAGACGTGGACAAGGAGTTTTGCAAAGGCTTCATTACTTTTTTGAAGACTTGCACCTACAATGATGGAAAGAAACAACTCAGCACCACCACTTGCCGTATGTTCGTCAACTATTTCGGCTCGTCATTGGCAAAGGCTGTAAGGGACGGACTGATTGAGCAAAATCCATTCTTGCTGTTGGAGGCAAAGGAGAAGCCACAGAAGCGAGTGGCTGAGCGTGAGTTTCTGACGATAGAGGAAATAAAGAAGGTGATGAACACACCATGCCGTTATGAACTGGTGAAGAAAGCCTTTCTATTCTCCTGTTTCACCGGTCTGCGATATAGCGACATGAAAGCCTTGAACTGGAGTGAAATCCACAAGGCTGCTGACGGCAAGACAGAATACATTGACCATATCCAAGTCAAGACCAAGGATAGAGTAACCATCCCCTTGTCGGAAGAAACAAAGAAGTGGATGCCTAAAAGAGAAGAAGGCATAGACAACATCTTCCACAACTTGACAATCACATCTACAACTGTAGAAGTGGTTCTGAAAGAATGGATGGAGGCAGCAGGTATAACCAAGCATATAACCTACCATTGCTCACGACATACGGCGGCTACGATGCTCCTGACCCTTGGTGCAAGTATCTATGTAGTAAGCAAGATACTCGGACACAAGAGCATCAAGATGACGGAGATTTACGCCAAGATTGTTGACAAGAAGAAGTTGGAAACCGTGAACCTCGTGAACGGAATGTTTGACCAAATACCAGTAATACAATGAAGATAGAAATCAAGGAACGTAAGCTGACGGAAGGCAAAAGAGCCTTATATCTGGAATACTACGAGACTGGCTTCCGCAAGAGAGAAAACTTGCACCTCTATCTCTTGCCCGATGATGCCGTTGGTGCTGCAAAGCACAATCGGCTTACATACAACAAGGCTATGGAGATACGAGCAGAGCGCATCCTCACCCCTCCTGTATTGGAGAAAGAGAATGCCAAAAGCGAAGAACAAGGCAACGGCTTGACTTGGCTACAATGGTGCGATGATTATATCAAATGGTCTGTTGATTGTGGCAACTGCAAGAAGATGATAGGTCATAAGAATGTTGTCCGCAAGCGTATCGCCACTTATTTACGGAGAGTAGATAAGAAAGACATCCTGCTGAAAGATGTCAGTAAAGATGAAATTTGCGGTCTTTTTGATTATATGCGCAACAAGTATCGCAACAAACGCCAAATCAAGACCAACGGAGGACGGTTGGCTGATTACACATTACTGTTGTTTGAGGAAACTGTCAAAGCGATATTTAACAAGGCTATGCGTGAAGGACTTGTAAAATTCAATCCTGTACACAGTCTAAACAAATTGGAACGCTTCCATGCTCCTGACAAACACAGAGAGTATCTTACGCCCGAAGAACTCACACATTTCCTGGCGGTGGAAGCAGAATGTGAGAATGAACGAACCGTACAACTGGCATTTGGGTTATCATCCATGACTGCTCTTCGCCTTGGCGATATGCAGCATCTAAGGTGGTGTGATATTAAAATGATAGATGGCGTGCCGACAATCAGCATCATACAGCGAAAGACAAAGCGTCCTGCCATTATTCCGCTCAATGAAATGGCACAATCATTGTTGCCACCTCGGACGGATGACAATCCGGAAAGTCTTGTGTTTCACCTTGTCAAGAAGTCAGACAACGTATCGAAATACGTAAGAAGACTTAAAGAAAAGGCTGGCATAGAAAAGGATTTGACCTACCATTGCTCACGGCATACGACAGCATCGTTGGCTATCTCAGCAGGAGCAGACATATCAGCAGTGAAGGATGTTTTGGGACATGGAAGCATCACTTCAACCGAAGTTTATGCAAAAGTGGCTCTTGAAAAGAAGATAGAGGCGGTCAATCTGTTTAATGGCGTGTTTGATTGAGACATACAGCAGAGTGCGAACAATGGGGAAGTCTTACTTCTTCCCTTTTGTTGGAAAATTGCCGTCAGGCTGTATTCAAAAAACGCTTGTGTTCAAATAAATCTGCAAGACTTATCTGGACACAGGCTTTTTCATGTTCAATTTAATCTTTGATAAAGATGACAACAGGAGTAATATACGCTCGTGTCTCCAGTATTGGTGACAGACAGAGCACGGAAAGACAGGTCAAGGACTTGTCGGAGTATGCAAAATATAAGGATATAGAAGTCAGCAAGGTCTTTGAGGAACACATCTCTGGCGCAAAGAAGAATGATGAGCGTCCAGTGTTGTGTGAGGCAATGGAATACTGCAAGGCAAACCGCATTGGGATCCTACTTGTCAGTGAACTGTCAAGATTGGGTCGCAATGCGTTTGAGGTGCTTGCCTCTGTCAAGAAACTCATTGACAGTGGCATTAACCTCTACATACAAAAGGAACAGCTTACATTATTGGACGAAGAAGGACATCCGTCTCTCTTTGCCCCAATAATGATAGCCACACTTTCGACCTGTGCGCAATTGGAACGTGATAATATCTCATTCCGATTGCAGTCAGGAAGGAAGCGGTATATAGAGAACGGTGGGAAACTCGGACGCAAAGTAGGCTCAGTAAAAACGGAAGAACAAATAAGAACCGAATATAGGGAAGTTATTAGTTTGCTCCGCAAGGGGTATTCCATTAGGGATGTGGCAAAGTTGAGTGGAAAGGGCGTGAGTACGGTGCAACGAGTGAAAATAATTGTAAATGGGTGATATTAACTTCTATTAATGCAAATAAAAACGATAAAAAGTTAAAATCGACATTCACGATGCTTATTCTCAAACGAAACATTGGTATTTTGGAATAAAAATTGTACCTTTGCAGCAACAGTTCCTGCCACGCCTCTTCTTGAAAGCGTACCACGGCAGGACTTCGTGTTTTATAAAGGTAGTATGCAGTATACAAAGCAAGCCATGGATTTTGATTGTCAGCTTCATATTTTGAAAGAACGTGGACTGACAGTTGAGAATGAAGAAGATGCTCTAAAATTTCTTCATTCGGTTAGTTATTTCCGTTTTGCAAACTACCTACAACCTATGGAGCAAAGCACAGAGTCTCATCAGTTTTTACCAAATAGCAGTTTTACTTTTGCTACAAAAATATATGTTTTTGACCGAGAATTGCGCTCTTTGGTTTTTACCGCAATCCAAGATATAGAAATTGCTTTTCGCACTCGAATCATTCATTATTTTTCTATGGAGCATGGGCCGTTTTGGTTTATGGATTCCAACAAGTTTAAAAATCAGAAGATTTTCAATTCCTGTCTTGATAATATTGCAGCCGAGGTAAATAGGTCAAGAGAAGATTTTATAGCCGAATACTATAGCAACTATACCGCTCCATCGTTTCCACCAGCATGGAAGACATTGGAGGTAGTTTCTTTTGGTACACTATCCAAGTTGTTTTGTAATTTCAAGGATAACTCTGTAAAGAAGAAAGTGGCAAAAGAATTCAAACTTCCACTATATTTGTATTTGGAGAATTGGATAAAATGTATAGCTGTATTGAGAAATGCTTGTGCTCATCACGCTCGTATTTGGAACAGACGTTTCCCAACAATGCCTATAATGCCTGAATATTTACCTTCTTCATGGGTTGTAATAGGCAATTTTCGTCCCAATAAGTTATATCATCAATTATGCTGTCTTGCATATTTGGAGCAATCTATAGCAGCAAACGGTAACTTTTCCAAGCGTCTTTTGGTTCTTATGGAGAAAAATGAGAACATTAATACTCGTTCCATGGGATTTCCACAAGAGTGGAAAAATGAACCATTATGGAATATGTAACGCCCTAAATTATCTTGTATAACCGGACACAAAAAGTAGCGTTAACACTTTTGTAATATATAGGAGTAAGACAATAAATGTTCTTGCCCCTTTTTTTATTTCTGTAGCAACCTTTGTTACATAACATTGCGACTGTGTAATTGTTTATACTTCCATATACAGCAATAATAGTCTCTTAAATGTTAAAATCGGACAGTATTGACAGAAAATCCAAGTAAACCTTGCTCGTTTTGAAGAAAATTTATTATTTTTGCAGTGGCTCTCGAATCTGTGCGTCAAATTGGGTTTACTCAATATCGATACGCAGACAGCCAACGCCGAGCTGAAAGCTGAGAAGTCCAAACAACTTTCTCGGTAATAAGCGGGCAATGGGTGGGAAGAGAGTCAAGACATATAGAAGGCGTTTATCTTACGCTGTGTTTGAGACGAGTCGAATCTTGCAAACATTCTGAATTATAGTCTCGAATATGGTCAACGGTAGATGTCCCGGGTGTGATTTATCAAGCCCCGTGGAGACCTTGTAAGCATAGATTGTATCCTTTGGGATGCAATCAAATGTATTATATGGGTCTCTTTACGGTACTGATTTTCATATCGGCGTGGGCTCTGACGTTGTCTGTTCGACTATAATAGGCAATGCAAGAGCCTCGACTCGTGGAATGGACAACAGGACGATTCCACGCTTTTTTTGTGTCAAATAGTTGCTAATTTAATGCAAGACATAAAAATGATATGAACGCATTGATTAATGCGCATACCCTTCGAGATCGAAGCAGATCTCCTTACGCTGGACTTACCTCCAACGTCCTCCCCGAAGCTCAACGCTCACATACAGGGGTGTCCTCGGACTATGTACAAAAGGAAAATCACGAATGGTTCGTGTTGCGAGTTACATACAACAGAACACAGAAAGCACATGGCATCGTATCAACCTCTGACGTTCAGTCATATATGCCAATGCATTATGTTGTAAAGAAAGAGATTGGGAAGAAGAAGCGAATTTTACAGCCTCTTCTTCCCAATCTTCTTTTTGTATATACTACAAGGGAAGTTGTAAACTCCATTATCAAGAAAAAGGGAGATGAAACATCTGTATTAAAATTTTATCTTGACAAGACAAAACCATTGGAGGAAAATGGCAAACACCCACCTCTTACCATTCCATTTACAGCAATGATAAACTTTATTAAAGCTACAAGCACAGATAGCGAACATGTACGAATAGTGTCATCAGAGCAATGTCATTACAAAAGTGGTGATATTGTTAAGGTGATAGACGGAGAATTTGAAGGTGTAGTAGGAAAAGTTGCGCGCATTGCAGGACAACAACGTGTCGTTGTGGAAATCTCTGGTCTATGTTTGGTCGCAACGGCCTATATACCAACAGACTTTATCAATATTATCAAATGACGCCGCAAGGCATATTGTTTAATTTAAATTCAATTCATTATGGAAAAGAATGAAAAGAACGAAGAACTTCAAAACAGAAGAGAGTTCTTCAAAAAAGCAGCAAAAAGTGCTTTGCCGATTTTAGGAGCAATTGTACTTGCTGGTGCTCCACAAATCCTTAAAGCCACCGAAAAGAGCCCTATGGGTTGTAATTATGGCTGTGCAGGAGCTTGCTACACACAGTGTTATGGCTGTTTACACAGCTGTAACATAATGTGTGCTGACAGTTGTAATTTTAACTGTAAAGGTGGTTGTAAAGGTGGTTGTATGGGGACATGCAGCGGAAGTTGCACTGGTATGAATTATTAATTGGGTTTAGTCTTCATGTGGTCTGTAAGACCATACGAAGACTAACTTTCCAGTGCTGTTGTAATGTTTTTGAAATATGTTTGGTATGCTGACAAAAGAATATAAAAATGGAATACGAAAGTCTCTACTACGATGCAGTCTGAGAAAAATATTGTTCATGTCATTTTTATCATGGGCAGGTAGTATTTTCGGGCAAGAAACATATGAGGTGGTATCTACTTCAATGCTTAATGTTCGTAGTAAACCTACAACAAAGTCTGTTGTATTAGGAAAATTAAAAGCAAATGATGAAGTCAAAGTTTACTCTATAGTCAATTCTTGGGCGGAAATTATTTACAAAAATAAAAGGGCTTATATCTCGTCTCGATATTTAAGAAAAATAAATACGGAAGACAAAGAATCACATGAAGACGTAATTGTACAGGATGCTCCAATAGTTATTTCTGAACCTAAAGAAGAAATGATACAGGAAGTCTTACCTGAAAGAAAAAAAGAAAAAATTGGCATTGATTTTTTGCCGACGTTATATGGTGGTATGGTTAACTTAGTATCAGATAATGCTTCACCCAAAGGAAATATTGGTGGAGGTGTTGATTTTTCTTTTCAATTTATAGTAAAAGAAAATATCACCATTATTCCTCGAAATTATTATATGGAAGCATCTTTAGGCTATTCATTAAGAGGTAGTGGACATTTTCCTTTGCATTATATTATGGGAAAAATTTCCCCTATAGGTTATAGATATAAGATTTCAGATTTTGAATTGTATGGAAGCATCGGTGCCTATATAGGTTACACATTTTCTACAATAGAAACAAACTCTCATTCTTTCGATTCAAACATAGATTGGGGAGTTTTGGCTAAAATAGGTGTGGAATACAACAAAATAGGTTTGGGCTTCTCCTACGAGCGAGGCTTGAACAATGTTTGTAACTCAAATTTGGCATTGAAGAATCAAGGTATATTCTTCAACGTCTCATATAGACTATTAAATTTGAAATAACAATTATGGAAGACAACATTATTTCACGAAGAGAGTTCTTTAGAAAAACAATTAAGAACACTCTTCCAATCTTAATTGGAGTGCCAATACTTTCTACAATTGTATCATGTGAAAAAGATGACGACGAACTACTTGATGCAATTGACCGAGAGGAAAATGGTGGTTCAAACAGCTGTTCAGGTTCATCATGTAGTTCATCATGTAGCAACGGATGCTATTCAAGTTGTAATAGCAGTTCGTCATCTTCCACTTGTTCAGGTTGCTCTAATAGCTGTAGTAGCGGGTGCTACACAGGATGTAGTGGAGGATGTTCAGGTGGTTGTTCCTCTAATTGTAAAGGAAGTTGTGGTACGGGATGTACGGGCGGTTGTAGTTCTTCATGTTCTGGAGCGTGTGAGAAAAGTTGCAAAACATCTTGTACAGGCGAATGCGGAGGCTCTTCATGTTCTGGCGTTTGTGCAAATACTTGTGACAGAGGTTTCTGTCATGGAAGTTGTTCAGGGTCATGTCAGTCTTCGTGCAAAGGTACCTGCATTTATTCTTGTAATATAACATGTGAATACGGAGCAAAAAGATAAATATGGATTTAATTAAGAAAGAAGCCGAAAGTTGGCAATCAGGTATAGCTAAAAGTATTACTTTCATTGTGACCAAGGATTGCCAATTAGCCTGCAAGTATTGTTATCTTGTTGGCAAAAACGAAAAAGAACGCATGTCATGGGATGTAGCCAAAAAAGCTATAGACTACATTTTGAATCATGAAAAAGAATACCAAGAGGAATCTGTGGTTTGGGATTTTATAGGTGGTGAACCTTTCTTAGAAATTGATTTAATAGATCACATATGTGATTACATCAAGAAAGAACTTTTTCGTAGAAATCATCATTGGTTTAATTCTTATCGCTTTTCTTTTTCTACAAATGGAATAAATTATGATAGTGATAAGGTGCAACACTTTATTGCTAAGAATAAAAGCCATCTATCTATAGGCATAACAATAGATGGAACAAAGGCAAAACATGATTTGAACCGAATTTGGAAAGGTTCAGGGAAAGAACGTGGTTCGTATGATGATGTTGTGAGAAACATACCTCTTTGGTTAAAGCAATTTCCTCATGGTGGAACTAAAGTAACAATAAGTAGTGCGGATATTCCATATATAAAGGAAAGCGTTATTCATTTGTATTCATTAGGAATTCATGAGGTTAATATTAACTGTGTGTTTGAAGATGTTTGGCACGAAGGCGACGATGCCTTATTTGAAGACCAGTTGCTTCAACTTGCAGATGAAATAATAGATAATGGCTATTATCAAGAAAACACTTGTTCTTTCTTTAGTGAACATATTGGCAAACCGATGGATCGTCAATTGGAAAATGAGAATTGGTGTGGTGCAGGACGTATGCTTTCTATAGACGCTGCGGGAAATTTTTATCCTTGTACACGCTTCGCGCAATATTCTCTACGAAACAAAAAAGCATTAACCATCGGTAATATAAATGATGGAATAGATAGTAATCGTTTACGACCATTTCTAACACTTGACCGTTGTACCCAGTCGTCCGAGGAATGTTTAAATTGTGAAATAGCAAGTGGCTGTGCATGGTGTCAAGGCGAGAACTATGATGCAGCAGACACACCGACAATTTACCAGCGTAGCACTGCAATTTGTAAAATGCACAAGGCAAGAGTAAGAGCTAACAACTATTATTGGAACAAGCTCTATCGTAAACTTGAAAAAGAAGGGAGACGGGAGTCTTACGAGAACAACAAACCAAAGTCAAACTCTCTTAAATGTTAAGCAGATTATGATACAATACATTGTTATATTGTTAGATGAAACTTCTGTTTCTTTTTGCCATTACACAAGCAATAAGACAGAGCACAAGCTAATACCTTTGCAAACGCTTAAAGATGGCATACGTTTCGCCATGAAGGAAAACCTAAACATTCAGTTTGTCTACCCTGATTACGAGTTACCTACTGAATATCAGGAAGAAATAGACTCGATTGACCACACGGATATACGTCCTGCTAACATTGCTGTAAATCGCTTCAATGATGCAAATTCGTATGTTATGGTGTTTAATTCTTTGGCAGAAACTAAAGATTACGATTTCAAGAAAGATGTTCCATATTTGGTACGTACTGACAAGAACAGTTTGTTTGGAGGAGAACAGATTGTAGCACAAATACTTAATGTGGCAACACGTCTCAACATTGTAATAACTGACATAGAAACATTCACCGAGGATGATTTTACTACTTACAAATCATTCTTGCAAAATTTATCAGGCAACATAAAACAATTATATATAAAGGGTAAGACACCACAACTGAATTTGCTCACAGACCGTATGATGCTTGACGAAATGAATAACTGTGGGGCTGGTGATACAACAGTGACACTTGCTCCTGATGGGAAATTCTATATTTGTCCAGCGTTCTATTTTAGTAGCGATGGTGATGCCATCGGTGATGTTAAAAAAGGACTTGACATTAAAAACAAGCAACTATTTCAACTCAATCATGCTCCATTATGTCGCAAATGCGATGCTTATCAATGCAGGCGATGTGTTTGGCTAAACAGAAAAATGACATTAGAAGTCAATACGCCAAGCCACGAGCAATGTGTTGTAGCGCATTTGGAAAGAAATGCTTCTCGGCAGCTTTTGGCAAGCATACGTGATGTCGGAACATTTTTACCAGGAAAAGAAATCTGTGATATTGATTATCTTGACCCATTTGAAATAAAGAGCATAAGATAATTCATGGAAAAGAACGCACTCTTGACAAGAAGACTTTTCTTTCGTAAGGTAGTTGGCCTAATCCCCATATTGGCATTAGTATCTTGCTCTTCTCCTTTATGTGTGAGCGAGAAAGCATCTTACAAAAACGAGCAAAACAGTTGCAATAACTCGTGTACTAGTTCATGTCAAAAAGACTGTTCTAATACTTGTGGTAATTATTGTAAATATAATTGTGTTGAGGTCTGTCTTAAATCCTGCCAAAAATGGTGCAGTGATGGATGTACTAAAGGATGTGGTTCTACATGTTATGGAAAATGTATAGGGGCTGCATCATCTTTTGTAAAACAATAAAATAAATAACAAAAATGAAAAAATTAGTAGGACAGGTTACTGTCGAAGAGAAAAACGAAATTCAGAAGCTCTTTGAACGTCGTAATGGGCTTAATGAATTGGCAACAATACTTACTGCCGAAAACGAGGCTCTATATGAGAAACTTGTTAACGACATGGGAGAAACAAGTGCAAAATTTCATCAATGGTGGAAGTCTATGGGACAAAAATACCAATGGGAATCGGTAGATGGCGGTAATTGGGAGATTGACTTTGAAACCTGTGAAATTTATCTTATAGCAGAATAAAGAAATGGCACATTTTCTATTTGTAACACAGTTATTGTTCATCGGTTCTACCGAACTGTTGCTTATCGGAGGCATAGCCTTACTATTGTTTGGTGGTAAGAAACTGCCTGAAATGATGCGAGGCTTAGGTCAAGGAGTTCGAGAATTTAAGAAAGGTGTCAATGACATCAAAGAAACCGATGAAAAGCCTAATGAGGAAGTAGAAAAGAAGAAGTCAGAAGAAAATCCATCAAAAGATGAATTGAAAAATGACTAAAGAAAACGATTCTAACCTAATGACATTCGGCGGACATTTAGAAGTGTTTCGTCGAATGTTGTTTCGCATTATTGCTGTTGCTGGCACACTCTCAGTAATCGTTTTCTTTTGTAAGGAAACCATTTGGGGAATATTATTAGCCCCAAGTGAATACAATTTCACAACATACACGTTTATAGAGAATATAGTATCGTTATGTGGTTATGATTTCCATTTTGAAAAATTTCATGTTGATTTGATTGCAACTGATTTGTCCAGTCAATTTATGACCCATATTACAACATCTGTATATTTGGGGCTATTAGGGGCTTCGCCTTTTATCCTTTATGAACTTTTCAAATTTGTGTCTCCTGCACTTTACGAGGATGAAAAGAAGTACTCTGTAAGCGTAGCGGTGATAATATATTTATTGTTTATAGTAGGAGTTCTCATGAGCTACTATATATTATTCCCTATTTCATTCCGTTTTTTGGGTACATACAGTGTTTCTGAAAATATTCGCAGTACTATTACGTTGGATTCGTATATTGAAACATTTACAACTCTTACATTCATTATGGGGATTGTATTTCAGTTGCCAGTAATTATGTTCTTTTTAGCAAAATTAGGCTTCATTTCCTCACAACTATTGGCAAGATATAGGAAACATGCTTTGATAGTCATTATGCTTGTTGCTGCGATTATAACACCTCCAGATTTGATGACTCTTGTTTTGGTAACAATCCCGTTGTACTTACTATATGAAGTCAGTGTAAGGATTGCTAAAATTGTTGACGCAAGTAGATAGTTATCAGAAAACAGATAAAAGAGTATCACAACATTGTTTTAATATAATGCCTCAGTTGCAGGAGTTCTTATTACTGCAAATATCTCGGACCTGAAGAAAGGCACAACTTACTATGTTAAGTGCGTCGCTACAGGCAAGGATGGAACAACGACTACTGGAACAACAAAAGTTATAACTAATTATTAATTTAAAAGTTGCGCACGACACGGACGAAGTGTAATCAATAAAATGAAACTAAACATATATTATAGCATTGCGATTACCGCTCTGCTACTTGTATTTTGTGCATGCTCAAGTAATGATGAAGAAGACAAGAAAGGAAACATATCAAATAGCATAGTCGGTACATGGGCAGTGAAAAATATGTCATGTTTTGACACAGAGGAGCTGGGAGCAGACATCATTACATTTACCGCCAATAAGCGAGTGGAAGCAAAACACTATGAAGACAATACAGGTTATGGCATCTTCAAATATGATGACACATACAAAGGTTCGTGGTCTATTGACGGTAATAAAATATGGATGACTATGCCTTCACTTTGGATTGGGCCAAATAACTTGGTAGTTGAGAATATTCAAGAGAATAAAATCAGCTTTAGTCCTTGGGGAAATGAAGGTGCATATGTAACCATGGAAAAATATACAGAACACGAAAATAGCATATATGGCTATTGGGAACTTTCAAAATGTAAAGGCACTTTAACAAAAGAGAACGGCAAGGTATTCGATATTAATGACTGTTCATTTACTTTCCATTATTTGTATTTCTCAAAAACAGCATTAAGAAATCACAATGGCTATAATGGCGTAATATTGGATGACCGTGAGAAAAGTCCTCAATTGATGAATTTTGATTTTGACGGTTCAAAAATTGTAATTTATAAAGTAGATAGTGGAAGATTCTTGGACGGAGATTTTACGGTAAAGAGTATTTTTGACGACCACATCATTTTACATTTTTATGGTCATGATGCACCAACTGAAATCTTTGACATTGACATGTATCTAAATAGAGTTCCTACATTCCTTAATCAATAATGAATAAAAAGTTGCGCACGATACGGACAAAGTGTATAAAAATATGAAAATAAGAACATATCTATTTTTGTCATACCTTTTATTGGTATTAGCAGGAGCCGTTTCGTTGGTTTCTTGTGGTGGCGATGATATAGGAGAAGAAGGGGAAAATCCCCAAAACAAACAATTAGTCGGTACAAAGTGGACTACTACTAACTGGGACTACGGGATTGGAGATGATTGGGTTAGCACTATTGATGAGACATCCAATATTTATTTTTATTCGCAGACAGAAGGTATATTTTATTATAGTCGAAAGGATTCAGACTCGGATTTCGGGTCTTCTCGTTCACGGTGTGTTGCACATTTTACATATAATGTAGAGGGCCATTCCATCAAATTGAATTATATCAACAACCCGATGAACTTTTCAAGTACATTGGATCTTTCCGAAAACACCATAGCAATGAATGGAATAAACTTTAACAAGGGTACAATAGATTCGTCAGATAATACTTGGATAAACACCCTAAAAGGAACAACCGGTCATTGCAAATGGTATTATGATCTGTCCGGCTCCTTATATGTGAGAGGAGAAGGCGATATGGCTGACTATACCTCATTTTCAAATACTCCTTGGGGTAGGAATAACCGAATACCAAATTATGTAGAGATTATGGAAGGGGTGACTTCAATCGGAGCTTTTGCCTTTGCCAACCCGTCAATAGGAGAGGTATATATATGTTCGGATGCAAAGTTGAGGAAAATCGGTTCTTCTGCTTTTAAAGGCACATGTATTTCAAACATAAATTTGCCGAACGAGATAACGGTGATAGGTGAGAGTGCCTTTGCCGATTGCAATTATTTGACAAAGGCGTATTTGCCAGACATGATTGAGGAAATAGGTGCCTATGCGTTTTCTGGTTGTAAATCGGCCAGCCTAACACTCACAAAGAATCTTCGACGAGTTGGGGATGGAGCTTTCTTATTTTGTAATGTTACATCATGGACGGACTCCAAAGTCTTGGAGTATATAGGAAATGCGGCATTTACGAACATTAAAATAAGTGAAGTAGATTTGCCGAGCATAAAAGAATTGGGGCATATTGCTTTTAGTGATGCAAGCATATCAAAGATACATGTTGGGCCTTATTTACAAAAGGTTACTGGGACCCCGTTTTATTGTGCTTCTACCGGAACCCTCACTATTGATGTAGATTCGCCATTGCCATTGGAATACGATTTTGTAAACTCGGAATATGTGAAGAAGTGGAGTCTTATAGTTCCCAAGGATAAAGAACTTTATTATTTGAATGCCCCGTATTGGAATAATTTCAAATCAGTTACAGGAGGGAACGGAACAGGAACAGACAATGGGACAGTTCCCAATGGTATAATACAGACTGTTGATGCTGTTCCTGGTGCGTTTGAAGTAAAGTTGTATGGTCGGCTCGGTGACAATATCAAAGAGGGCAAAGTTTCTTTTCGTGTCTCCAGGTCTTCAAATTTTACCGATTGCGTGACTACTCCCGAGCTGTCTGTGGCAGGATTGGCTGACAGGTCATATGAAATTACATTAAGCGGAAGTTTGGAATGTAGTACAAAATATTATTATCAAGCTGTATATAAATATAACGGCTCAAATATAAAGTATGGAGAGACTAAGGCATTTACAACTTTAAGGCCTCAATGCCCCAGCAATCTATCTTATACCATTAACGGGACGACATATAAAATGATTCTTGTATCAGGAGGGGCAGACGGCGATTTTTACATAATGCAGACAGAGCTGCCACATTCCATTGGATTTTCTGTTGCGGGAGAACATATACCTCGTGTTGATGCAAGTGGTGATGGTGTTGTAATCAAATCAGAATGGAGAAAATTTATAGATAATCTTAGGGTCGCCACAGGTATTGCCTGGCGTCTCCCGACATCAGCTGAATGGAAGTATGCGGCCAAAGGCGGTAATTTGAGTAAAGGCACAACGTATAGTGGCAGTAATACTATATCTGAAGTCGCATGGTTTTCAGGAAACAGTAGCAAGTATGTACATGACGGTGCCTTAAAAAGACCAAACGAACTTGGAATATATGATATGTCTGGAAATTATGCAGAATTGACATTTGGGAAAGACCTATATGACGTAGATGGACCATTTTATGGTGGATGCTGGGATGATGCCTCTTCTGCATGTACTGTGACAAGCTATAAAGCAGGTCTGACATCAGGCAAAATACCGGGGACTAGCTATAAAGAGAAGTTTGCGTTCAACGGCAAATACATTACAGTCAGATTGGTGTATTCAGCAGAATAATATATTTTTATTAGTATCTGATAAACGCACATAAGAATCTTGGAAGTCCCTATGAAATAAGGATTTCCAAGATTTTCTATTATTGCTATCCGTTAAAACTCAAAGTAAACGTATCCGCGATGCTAGTATATATCCATCAATCGAGTAGGAGAAAAAACTACTTCGCTTTCCTCCTACTCGATTATTTGTCTATGTATGATGCAACAAAATATACAATCGAAATGACTGTATAAAGGAAACACGGCAAGAATATCCAAAGCAAAGTCTTAACCCAACCATTCGACAGCCACACACCTTCATTTCTTGACATCATATTTGACATGTCATAGAAATGGCGAATGAGGATTTCCTTATTCGCCTTTCGGTGGTCTTCAAGAAGTTTGGACTCATCGTCAATGAGTTTCTTTCTGGCATCTGTCAGTTTCTCAATGTCGGCATCATCAACTTTAGCCTTGAATTTTATATCTTTCACTTTGGCAATAAAGCTATCAATGGCTTTTGTAACAGCGTCCGCTTTATCGATGACATCATCCATGCTGTCTTTTGCGACCGTTAAGGAGGCTGTTGCCGTATCAAGGCTTGATTTGGCTGTATTCAAGGTGGTCTCGGCATCTTTGTAGGCTTGAAGCTGTTGGTCAAACTTGTCCGATGCCTTGTCTGTTTCGATATTCTTGTCAATCGTATTCTCGAAAGATCCGAAATCCATATCTGAGATTTTACTTTTACCTATTGGCATAATATCAGTGCTGTTGGTTGAACATTCGGTTATCTGCCATATCCTTGCTTCTTGCGAGGTCTGCACAGGCGATTAGCCATCATAGCGCAACGATGCGCCCATGACAGTTCATCCTCGTCCTTTTCTCGTCCCCAACCAGAGGTTGCACCACCTCCGCCACCGCCAGACTGGGCGGCAATGGTTGTGGCAGCATCAATGTACTCAGCAAAGAGAAGAATGGCGGTCTTCTGCACATCACCAATCTTGGCAAATACATTGTCGGCATCCAAAGCTATATTCTTGTAGATGATATCCAGACAATTCTGAGGAATATCAACAGGGTAATGATGAAACTCGTCCGTATAAAAGTCGAAGTGACGTATCTTTGGAGTGTTGTCCGCAGTAGGCATGGGGTTGGGCACAGTCATAATCTTAGGCTGTTGGGTATTCTTTGTTGGAGTTGAAACTGGTTCCTCCAATTCTTGATGATGCAGCTTTGCCCAAGTACCTTCAATCTTTGAGGGCATCAGACAACGACCTTTGCCAAGTTCCGAGGACTTATAAATGGAGTTACCACGCTTGATGGCATAGCCACACACTTGTCCTTTGTTGTCGGATTGCAGTTTGACATCATATCCCATTTGCGTGAGGCATTTTGTGTATAGTCCCCAATCAAAGTACGACATCTTAGTCAAAACGGAAAGACAATCATTGTTTATCGCTTCCTTATTTTGGCGGCTCACTTCTTGTGCATCTTTCCAACCACGCTGTTGCCCAACCTTGGCGGCAGCAGCCATCGCACGCTCATATATATAATGGGCATCATTCACGTTGCCCCTCATGTCTATGCGGTTCGCATCAATGTGAAGGTGCATAATGCCACTCTTGCTGTCACGATGAAGCGCAACAACATACTGGCTGTCTTTGAGGTTGGTTGCCTTTGCACTCTTGCGCTTCGACTTGGCTGAAAGGTCAACCGCATCAAACTCACGGATAAAGTCATCCGCCAACCTCTGCCATTCCTCCATCGTCCAACCTTGCGTTTCCTCCGAGGTTGGGGAAACCTCAATACGTATCATGTTCCTTTTGAGCGGATGATAACGGTTCAATTTGTCCTCAAACTTCTTCTGCAAGGCAAGCATTCTTGCCCACATTGCCGTTGGGGAAATATCATCGGGCAAGAGATTGGTCTTTACAATCTCTGCCTTGTCCTTATCCACTGAGTAACGTATGGCATTTGCGCCATGACTTATCACCTTTGCTTTTGCTATCATATATGTCGTATGTTCTATTGTGTTAAGTATTTCTCTATCTCAATCATGCGGTTCAAGATCACCTCTGCGCTTGTTCTCCATCGTTTCATAAATATTTCACTGCGGAGAATGTTCTCACGTTCTGTAAGCGGACGGCCTTTGAGGAAGCCGAACAATTTCTGTATATCGCCCCTGGCATCCGAAAGGCTGTTCAAAGCCTCCATTTCTTTGTCAGTCAAGCGTTGTTTGGGATATTTGCCCTCCAACCGCTTGCGTGCGTATGCGCTTGTGGTCAGTCCGCAAAGAGCAGCATATTCCGCTATCTCCTTATGGAGTTGCGGTGTCAGCCTTACTATCAGGCGGCTCGTGTATTTCTGTGCCTCCTTTTCTATATTTTTCTTATTCATACCAAGTATTGCTTCTATAAAAGTGTGCAACCCAATGCGAGCTTGCGAGCGTTCAAGAAGTCCATTGGCATACGGACAAACGAAGTGCGTTTGTATGACATTGGTATTTCTTGCATAGCACTGCTATCAGAGTTTACGCACATGCACGCTACGCACTGGGGTTGCACCAGTTCACAGACTTGTTGTATAACGGTTCTCAAATTACCCAAGTAACAGCAATTGTGGGGCATCCTCCGCTTCCATCTGTTCCTTGAAGAATTGCCTTCTGGCTTCCGCCTCCAGTTCCATGTCTGAGACGCTTGGCGCAGGAATATCTTCCTCCTCGCCATTATCGCCATTTCTCGAAGTTAGGGAAGAAAAGGAACTGTTGGCAAGTTGTGTTGGAGGAGTACCGCCATTTTTGATGGGCGGATCCTCCTTGTTAGGGAATGCGGTTGTGGAAGTCATAGTATTAGACTTGCCGGAACAGTCTCTTTGGTTGATGGGAACATAGTGAGGATTGACAAACTTCTTACCGTCAACAATCCATGCAGAAATGCAGAGCAATGTGTGAACACTTCCACGTCTTGTCTGTACAGAAGAAAGGATGCCCAATTTGTTCATGTGGTCAAGCATCTTGGAGACGGTTTTTCGGTCACACTTCCATAGTTTGGATAGAGCCACCTCTGACATGTTCACCTCCCATAATGCGATTGTGGATTCCCCAACCTCATTTGATGTTTCAATCTGTCGTGTCACCATCTGAATGAGTTGATAAAGGCATGAAAGGCGATTAATGCCAGCCGTGCCACCCATCAGATAGTTTACTTGTTCATTACTCAGGATAATGCTGTTGAAAATATTACTGTTCATCGTTGTTCTATTATTGTTATGTAAATCTTTTCTTGCTGTTATGCGGAAAACTCTCTGCCGTCAAAAAAGAAACTATCGCCTCATGCCGAAGCCTCTCTCTGGCATATAATACTCCTTGTCGTATGCGATATGGTCAAGCACACGTTGCAGTCGGTCAAGTTGGGGACTGTCAAGCACTTGTATGGCATTGATGGTAATTTTCTGTGATGCTATTCTTCGGTGCTCACAGTTTCTTTCCGACATGGTTCCGTCACCGTCAGCATAGACCGAGTGAAGATAGGTATTGACTGCTTCCGTCTGTTCCTTGCTTGGGTAAGCAGCAGGAAAGCGGTCGGAAATATAGTCTACCATATTGCTGACCGCATTAGCCAACAGAGGGTCACGTTTTTGCAGACTGTTTACAAGTTCATCTTTCGTCATGATGCTATGGTCTATTGTTCATTTCATTCAGACGGTTTGCAGCCTCCAGTCTTATCTCCTCCTCCGACATGGCTCTTGCTCCTCGTACCCAGTCAAGCAAGGCTTTCTTCTCAAAGAATATGAGCTTGCCAGCAGGCTTGAAGTACGGCAACTGGTTAAGATGCGTCATCTTGTAGAGCGTGCTCTTGGCAATGCCGAGAAAGGCGGAAGCCTCTTCAAGGTTCAACACTTCCTTTGTCATATAGCAAAGGTTCTCCAACTTGTTCACTCTCGACTGAAGCTCCACTATCTTGCGCTCATGGTCGAGGTTCATCTTTAATGCGTTCTTTTCTGTCATAAATCTGATATTTTGTTTATTTCGTTATCGATTTCGGCTGCAAAGGTATATTGTTGCCAATGATATTCAAGCAGCCGTTATGGTTTATTAAAAGTGCTGATTTTCAATTCTTTGGTTCTATTTTACCATGCTGCAATGTGGTAGATTGGTCGGACACTCACTTGAAATTCAGCATCGTCAAATGTCTATCATTCAAACATTCACCAAACCAAGGATTGGACAATAAGGGTGGCAAATCTTTGGTTCTATTGCCAGTTCTCGTTTTTGAGAATGTCCAACAGAGTGCAAAACAAAATTTAACACCCAATTTTCGCAAACCAAGCCGTTTGAGGTCAAAACCGTTTGCAATAACCACATTTGGGGTACAATGGTAGGAAAATGAGTTGTGAATGAGAGAAATAGGGATTTCCCCTCGTTTTTCAAGGGACAAATTTGTACCTTTGCAAATGAAACAGAGGTATTCCACAAGGGATATTTCGAGCGAAGTGTTCTTGACTTTATTTTTCCGTGGTTTTGTCCCGTTTTTGTCCCTCGCTGATTTTGTGTCACGAGACAAGAATTTATAAATGGCTGATTTACAGCGGTTAAAGCCGTGTTTTGGAGAATTGGTAACGGCAGCCACCAGTAACCACCAAAAAGGACCTTGTGACCCGGTGAACGTGGCATCGCACAGGAACTCGTTGGTCTGGAAAATCACGTCATCCACCTCTTCCTCAAGCAAGTTGATGCCAAAGTCGCTAAGAATATTGTCTGCCATTGAATGTTGTTTATTAGTTGTTTATTTCAGAATCTGTCTGTTTCTATGGTTGATTGACACAGTTTCCCATCGCACTCCAGCACGCATCGCGCCACCGGGCCAGTGCTTCCGCCGCATACACGGCGTTCTTGTTTTCCCTTTCATAGCTTGATGCCAATAGTGAGGTGGTCGTCTTGCTGTTAGCCAGATAGACGAGATAGCGTACCAGTTCCTCGTTCTTGTGCGACACGTCGGCATAGATGCTCAGATACTGTTTCTTGCGCTGCGAGTTGGGCATATAGGCTTCCTGCGTCGCTTTGATGGCCGATTTGAACACGTTATAGTATTCCTTCCACACCGTCTGCTGTCCGGGAGTGCCACCCAGTTGCAGGATGCGGTCGATATTCTTTTTGAAATCCGCCATCTTGGAGTTGAGCTTGTCACCCTCCGCCAGCCATGCGACATCCAGTGCGCCGCCTGTACGGTCAGCCACGTTCAACGCCTCTATCTCGGCACGTTTAGTCATAGCGGAGTCCAGTTTCTCCGCATCATCCACCTGCCAGTAGCCTGCAATCCCCACCGTCGTGCGAAACGACAGCTTGTTTTTTGCAGCGGCGGTTTTCCTGTAGTTGCTGTGCAGCAAGGTGTAGTACAAGTCCGGAGTAAGGGAGCCGGAACCGATCTCCGCCACGGTAAACTGGTTCTGTTTGGCGGCATCATGGTTGTAGGTCACGTTCTGCGCAGTGGCCGAAACCATGCACAGTCCTGTCATCAGATAGAGTATCAGCCGTTTCATTTCTTGTTTCTATATGGGTTAAGCCCGCTCTGCCGCCATCGTCCGAAGGCATCTTCGATGATGAGTGACCGTGAACGGGGTGTGTAAATACTTTCTTTCCAATAGCCTATCCGCACTTGGATATACCTCCATGTATCGAAATAGGCGGCATTGAGCAGTTTCTTGATGTTGTCAAGACTGGTGTTGATGTTCTCCAACACAAGCATGAGATCGGATGTCGAACAGGCGGCGGCTCCGGTAGCATACAGCACCAGGTCGCTGACCGAGCGGTACAGGCTCTTTCCC
>ERZ779902.256-NODE-256-length-24455-cov-3.704795_pt1 | contig 24455 bp, 25 predicted proteins | sample MGYA00511350_ERZ779902 | MGnify/ENA primary metagenome ERZ779902 (study PRJEB29588, sample SAMEA2146908) | human gut metagenome | biome: human gut; feature: human-associated habitat; material: faeces | place: Denmark | collected 2008/2010 ...
CCTATCGCCACGGTCGACGTGTACGATTTTATCATGCGCGGTAAGACCACCGATGACATTCGTTTGCAGGAGGGGGATGTTGTCATTGTGCCTCCTTATGAAGCATTGGTGAAGATTGAAGGGAACGTAAAACGCCCCATGAAATACGAAATGAAGAATGGCGAGAATGTAAAGACTTTGCTTAAGTATGCCGGTGGTTTTTCGGGAGATGCATACACTCGTGCCCTGCGCATGATTCGCCAGAATGGAAAAGAATATCAGGTCTATACGATTGATGATATTGATTACTCCGTTTTTCCGGTGAAAGATGGCGACAAGGTGACTGCCGAGGCTATCTTGAATCGTTTTGAAAACAAACTGGAGATTAAGGGTGCGGTTTACCGTCCGGGCATCTATCAGTTTGGAGGCTCATTGAATACGGTTCGCCAGTTGGTAGAAAAAGCGGACGGTTTGATGGGGGATGCGTTTACTGCCCGTGCCGTGCTGTATCGCGAGCGTAATAATTTGACTCGTGAGGTGATTCCTATTGACATTAAGAAAGTGCTTGACGGCACTATTCCCGATATCCCTTTACAGAAGAATGATGTTCTTTATATTCCCAGCATCCATGATTTGCAGGATATGGGTGTAATTACAGTGTTTGGTGAGGTGGCCCGTCCCGGGGAGTTGCCGTATGCCGACAATACGACGCTGGAAGATATTATTATTCAGGCAGGAGGATTGAAGGAATCGGCATCTACAGTGCGTGTGGACGTTTCGCGGCGTATCAAGGACAGTAAGAGTACGGATGTTTCTTCTACTATTGGTAAAATGTATTCTTTTTCTTTGAAGGATGGATTTGTGATTGACGGCGAACCCGGCTTCGTGTTGCAGCCCTACGACCAGGTGTATGTCAGAAGGAGCCCCGGTTATCAGGAGCAGGCCAATGTAGATATTACAGGTGAGGTGCTTTATGACGGTACTTACTCACTGACCAATAAGAGTGAGCGTCTTTCTGATTTGGTGAAAAAGGCCGGTGGTGTGACTCCGTTTGCTTATGTGAAAGGCGCCAAGCTGATTCGTCAGGCGAATGACGAGGAGCTGAAGCGTATGGAAGATGTGTTCAAAATGATGCGTCGTGAAATGGGGCAAGCCAATATGGATTCATTGAAGTTGGACTTGGACAGTGTTTATTCTGTGGGTATTGATTTGGAAATGGCGATGAAGAATCCGGGTTCCAGTGCAGACGTGGTGCTTCGTGCCGGTGATAAGTTGGTTGTTCCCGAATTGAGTAATACTGTAAGGATAAATGGTGCGGTGATGTTGCCCAATACTGTAGCCTATAGGGATAATAAGTCAGTGAAATACTATATTAGTCAGGCCGGTGGATTTGCAAACAATGCTCGTAAGAGCAGGGCATTTATCATTTATATGAATGGTCAGGTGGCCAAAGTCAAAGGTTCGGGACGAAATATGATTGAGCCGGGGTGCGAGATTGTTGTGCCGGTAAAAGACAGGAATGGAAGAATGAATTTCCAAACCATTCTGGGAATCGCTTCGTCTTTAGGCTCATTGGGATTAACTGCGGCGTCTATTGCTAATATATTGAAATAAGGAAAAATGGCTAAAAAACAAGAAAATAAAACATCTGATGCAATGGAAGTGGATTTAATGTTGTATATGCGGAAATTGTGGCACTCTCGTAAATTTCTATTAAAGGCGGTAGTGGTAGGAGCTATATTGGGGTTAATCGTTGCTTTTAGCCTCCCTTCTGTATATAGGGTGGAAGTTACTTTGGCACCGGAATCAGGTAAAGGTGGTGGTAGTGAGATTTCCAGTATGGCTTCTATGTTAGGGCTGGGCAGTATGGCAGGTGGAGCAAATGCAGATGCCTTGACTGTGTCCCTTTTCCCGGATATTGTAAAGTCTACTCCGTTTATATTAGAATTATTTGATATACATGTAAAAACGTCAAAAGATAGTTTAGATCAAACATTGGTGTCGTATCTTAAGCAAGAAAAGATTACATGGTGGAAATTTCTTTCTTCTTTGCCTGGGAAGGCTATTCATGGAGTTATATCGTTGTATTCAGATAAACAGAAAGAGGAATCGGATAGTATAGATGCTTTTCATTTAACTGGTACTCAACTGGGGGTTATTTCTAAGTTGCGTACGTCTATAGCAGTAAGCGTAGATAAAAAAACAGGAATGACAAACGTGGCTGTTACACTACAGGATCCTTTGGCTACAGCAATTGTTGCAGATTCTGTTGTGGCAAAATTGCAGAAATATATTACTTCATATAGAGCTTCGAAAGCACAGCAAGATTGTGATTATTTGGATCAACTCTATAAGGAACGTCAAGAGGAGTATTATCAAGCTCAGCAAAGTTATGCCAATTATATGGATGCCAATAAAAATGTTATTTTGCAAAGAGTATTAACAGAAGGTGAGCGTCTGCAGAACGAGATGAGTTTAGCTTTTCAAGTATATAGTCAGGTGGCAACTCAGCTACAAGTAGCACGTGCAAAAGTACAGGAAGCTAAACCTGTTTTTGTTGTAGTAGAACCTGCTAGTGTACCCTTATCTCCTGCAGGCACAAGCAAGAAAGTAATTTTAATTGGTTTTATATTTTTGTCAGTGGTAATGGCTTCAGCTTGGTTATTTGGACGTGAACTTTGGGCTGATTTAAAAAAGGAATTGAACAAACCGTCAGAGGACAATTTATAAGTAAGTGGTAATCTTCCTAGAAGATTTACAAATAGGAAATCTTCTAGGATATCTTTGTTAATATTCGTTTTTATTATATTCAAAAATAACTTGGCAGTCTTTTAGAGTAGGGTGCACCTTATCTTTTTCCGATAAAATGATTTTATCTTCCGGAATACGCCAGTCGATATTCAAATCAGGGTCATTCCATGCAATGCCTCCTTCGCTTTGCGGAGCATAAAAGTTGTCACATTTATACTGGAACAAGACTTCATCACTGAGCACGGCAAAGCCATGAGCAAACCCTCTTGGTATAAATAATTGTCGATGATTTTCTCCGGTAAGTTCTACTGCCACATGCTGTCCGAAGGTTGGAGAACCTTTACGGATATCCACTGCCACGTCCAGCACGGCGCCTTTAATGACGCGTACTATTTTACTTTGCGTATAAGGAGGTTTCTGAAAATGTAACCCTCGCACGACACCATAGCTGGAGAAACTCTCATTGTCTTGCACGAAAGTGGTTTTACATACCTTTTCTTCAAATTCGCGGGAAGAGAAACTTTCAAAAAAGTAACCTCTTGCATCCTTAAAAATACGGGGCTCTAAAATAAGAACCCCGTCTATTGCCGTTTTAATAACTTCCATTATTTATCTAATCCTAATTCTTTAATTACTTTAAGTAAATATTGTCCATATTGGTTCTTAAGCATCGGTTGAGCCAGTTCGCGCATCTTTTCTGTCGAAATCCAACCTTTTCTTAATGCTATACCTTCCAGGCAGGCTACTTTTAAACCCTGGCGTTTTTCGATGACTTCTATGTAAGTACTTGCTTCTGCTAAAGAATCGTGTGTACCTGTGTCCAACCATGCAAATCCGCGTCCCAATGTCTGTACCTTTAATTCCTTCTCCTGCAGAAAACATTGGTTTACCGTCGTGATTTCCAGCTCTCCGCGTGCCGATGGCTTGATGTTCTTGGCAATTTCCACTACTTTATTGGGGTAGAAATACAGCCCCACTACGGCATAATTGGATTTGGGTTGAGCCGGTTTTTCCTCAATGGACAGGCAGTTTCCCTCTTTGTCGAACTCTGCCACTCCATATCTTTCAGGGTCACTTACCCAATATCCGAATACTGTTGCTTTTTTATCACATTCGGCAGCATGTACGGCTTCTCTCAGCAAAGCGGAAAATCCGTTCCCATGGAATATATTATCTCCTAAGACAAGGCAGACAGAATCCTCTCCGATGAATTTCTCACCGATGATAAAAGCCTGTGCCAAGCCGTCGGGAGATGGTTGTTCCGCATATTCAAAATGTACTCCAAAATCACTTCCGTCACCTAACAGCCGTTGGAAACCGGGCAAGTCGTAGGGGGTCGAGATGATTAATATCTCCCTGATTCCTGCCAACATTAATACAGATATGGGATAATATATCATCGGTTTGTCAAATACAGGGAGCAGTTGTTTGGAAACTCCTTTCGTTATGGGGCAAAGACGTGTGCCTGAACCGCCAGCCAATACAATTCCTTTCATTATAGTAAATTTTATAATTGTCCGTAGACGGAAATTTGTTGATTTCATGCAAATATAGAGTATATAAATTAATATACAATGCCTTTTTCTGAAAATAATAGTTATCTTTGCACTTATACAATGTAAAATGAAAATGTATGAATATTAAGAATAATCACCTCGTTATTATGGCGGGTGGCGTAGGCAGCCGGTTTTGGCCGATGAGCACCCCCGATTATCCTAAACAGTTTATAGATGTATTAGGTTGTGGACGTACATTAATTCAATTAACGGCAGACCGTTTTAAAGGTATTTGTCCGCCTGAAAATGTTTGGGTGGTTACTTCTGAAAAATATGCAGAAACGGTAAAGGAGCAATTGCCCGAAATAGCTGATGATCATATTTTGCGCGAACCTTGCCGTCGCAACACGGCTCCCTGCATCGCTTATGTCAGTTGGAAAATCAAGGCGCGTAATCCCAAAGCCAATATGGTGGTAACACCTAGTGACCATATTGTGATGGATGTAATAGAATTTCAGCGGGTGATAAACTCCGCCATGAAGTTTACTGCCGATTCGGATGCAATTCTGACTTTGGGGATGAAACCTACCCGTCCCGAAACAGGATATGGATATATAGAAGCGGATTTGACTGTACCTTCCACCTCAAACAAAGAGGTGTATCGGGTGTATTCGTTTAAAGAAAAGCCTAATTTGGAGACAGCCGAAAGATATATCAAGAAAAATAATTTCTTTTGGAATGCCGGCATTTTTGTATGGAATGTGAGTACGGTTGTAAATGCGCTGCGGGTGTATCAACCGGCCATTTCGAAAATCTTCGAGCGATTGCTGCCTTACTATTACACGGAGCGGGAGCAGGAAATGATAAATCAAAATTTTCCGTTATGTGAAAACATTTCTGTCGATTATGCCATTATGGAAAAGGCGGATGAGATATTTGTTTTCCCCTCCAACTTTGGATGGAGTGACTTGGGTACATGGGGTTCCTTGCACGGAAACCTGCCTAAAGATGCCCATAATAACACTCAGATAGGGCAGAATATAAAATTGTATGAGACACGGAATTGTGTCATTCACACCACGCAAGAGAAAAAAGTGGTGGTGCAGGGGCTTGACGGATATATCGTAGCAGAAAAAGACAACACTCTTCTTATTTGCAGACTGAGTGAGGAGCAGCGTATCAAGGAATTTTCGGCCGAATGACCAAACTATTCTTTTCAGAGAAAAGAAGCTAAATAAATTTTTATAAAAATGAAAAAGGTAGCATTGATTTCAGGTATTACAGGACAGGACGGTTCGTTCCTGGCAGAGTTTTTAATTGACAAAGGGTATGAAGTCCATGGCATTTTGCGCCGTTCTTCCTCGTTTAATACGGGGCGTATTGAGCATCTTTATCTTGATGAGTGGGTGCGCGATATGAAGAAAAGCCGTCTGATAAATTTACATTGGGGAGATATGACGGACAGCAGTTCTTTGATTCGCATCATTCAGGCTGTCCAGCCGGATGAAATATATAATCTGGCAGCGCAAAGCCATGTAAAAGTAAGTTTCGACGTTCCCGAATACACTGCTGAAGCTGACGCGATAGGCACATTGCGTATGCTGGAGGCAGTTCGCATCTTGGGATTGGAAAAAAAGACCAAGATATATCAGGCTTCCACCTCCGAATTATTCGGACTGGTGCAGGAGGTTCCTCAGAAAGAGACGACTCCGTTTTATCCGCGTTCTCCGTATGGAGTAGCCAAGCAGTATGGTTTTTGGATTACAAAGAACTATCGTGAAAGTTACGGAATGTTTGCTGTGAACGGCATTCTGTTTAACCATGAAAGCGAACGGCGTGGAGAGAATTTCGTGACACGTAAAATAACGTTGGCGGCCTCTCGTATTGCCCAAGGCTTTCAAGATAAATTGTATTTGGGAAATCTTGACTCATTGCGCGACTGGGGATATGCCAAAGATTATGTGGAATGTATGTGGCTGATACTTCAGCACGATGCACCGGAAGACTTTGTGATTGCAACCGGCGAATACCATACGGTACGTGAATTCTGTACATTGGCATTCAAGGAAGTTGGTATCGAACTGCGTTGGGAAGGAAAAGGAGTAGAGGAAAAAGGAATAGATATTAACACAGGCAGAGAACTGGTGGCTGTTGATCCCAAGTATTTCCGTCCGGCTGAAGTCGAACAGTTGTTGGGCGATCCTACCAAAGCGAAAACAGTGCTGGGGTGGAATCCACGTAAAACTTCTTTCCCGGAGCTGGTGAAGATTATGGTGCGGCATGATATGAAATTTGTGAAGAAATTGTATTTGAAGGAGCAAATCGGGGAATGATGGAAAAAACGGCCAAGATATATGTGGCAGGCCATCATGGATTGGTGGGCTCCGCTATATGGAACAATTTACAGAAGAAAGGATATACTAACTTAGTAGGCCGTTCTCATAAAGAATTGGATTTGCTTGATGGAGTTGCTGTGAGGACTTTCTTTGATGAAGAACAGCCCGAATATGTTATTTTGGCGGCAGCTCATGTGGGAGGCATTATGGCAAACAGTCTCTATCGGGCTGATTTTATCTACCAGAATCTGCAAATTCAGCAAAATGTGATTGGGGAGAGTTTTCGTCATGGAGTGAAGAAATTGCTCTTTTTGGGCAGTACCTGCATTTATCCCCGCGATGCGCAACAGCCCATGAAAGAAGATGCGCTGCTGACCTCTCCGTTGGAATATACCAATGAGCCGTATGCGATAGCCAAGATAGCCGGGCTGAAGATGTGTGAAAGTTTTAACCTGCAATATGGTACAAACTATATCGCAGTGATGCCTACTAATTTGTATGGGCCGAATGACAACTTCCATCTTGAAAACAGCCATGTCATGCCTGCCATGATTCGTAAGATTCATTTGGCGAAATGCTTGAATGAGTCTGATTGGGAATCTATACGTAAGGACCTGAATCTCCGTCCGATAGAGGGAGTGAGCGGAGCCGGTAGTGAAGACGAAATCCTGTCTGTTTTACATAAATACGGCATCACCGGACAATCGGTAGTGCTGTGGGGAACCGGTAAACCGCTTCGCGAGTTTTTGTGGAGCGAAGAGATGGCTGATGCCAGCATTTACATAATGGAGCATGTCAATTTTGAAGACACTTATCAGAAAGGTACAAAGGATATTCGGAATTGCCATATTAATATCGGTACGGGCAAAGAAATAACCATTGCCGACCTAGCCAATTTGATAGTGAAGGAAACGAAGTATCAGGGTCAGGTGATTTTTGATTCAACCAAACCGGATGGTACTATGAGGAAACTGACCGATGTGAGCAAACTGCATGCATTGGGGTGGCATCATCGGATTGATATTGATGAAGGGGTTCATAAAATGTATCAATGGTATTTATCCTAAAATATAATGGAACGACCAATTAACTTAAAATGAGTTAGTTGGTCTTCTTTTTTTGATATAATCCGAAGGGATAACAGCGATAATAGGATACAGCCGAAACAATTTACATCTAATTCTGTTAAACATAAGTATCTGTCTAACTAGATAATGTTAATTCGTTTGCAAAATATTTTTTTGAATATAATTGCTGATGTGCGGAATAATTGGATAAATAATTCAAAAAAGCTGTTTTATTACGCAGTATTCCATTATATTTGCATTATCTTAGTATGATAGGTGTATCTATTATTAAATATGTGAATAATAGATATATGCTAAAATGCTAATTATGAGTTTTATGGATTCAGAAAAAGAAGCGCTTGATTTACCTGCTATTGTGACAGGTAACGGCGAAGCCTACCCAAAGCAGTGGTTAGCTGTGTACGTTCGCCTTTATCACGAGAAGAAAACAAGTGCTCGCCTAAACGCTATAGGGATTGAAAACTTTCTTCCGATACAAGAAGAAATTCATCAATGGAGTGATCGCCGGAAAAAAATATCCAGAGTATTGCTTCCTATGATTGTATTTGTTCACGTAGATGCTTTGGAACGGAAGAAAGTGCTTGAATTATATTCGGTGAATCGGTATATGGTGAATCGTGGCGAAAGTGTGCCATTGGTCATACCCGACGAACAAATGGAGCGGTTTCGGTTTATGCTCGATTATTCGGACAGTGCTGTTTCGCTTAATGATTCTTCCCTGATACCCGGTGAAAAAGTACGGGTAATCAAGGGACCTTTATCAGGACTGGAGGGAGAGTTGGTCACTGTAGATGGGAAAACCAAGGTTGCCGTTCGTATTGCAGCATTGGGTTTTGCTTGTGTAGAGATGCCCATAGGATATATAGAAAGACTTAATAACTAGACACAAAAACTAAAGGAATGGATGTAATTTTGCAAAAAAAGAAAACGATTACTGTTGCCCTATTATCTCTGGGTAATGGTGAACATTATCATATCTGTCATTTAAATTATGATTACCCCCATTGTGAGAAAACTTATTCTTTGGCTTTATAATTTAAATTATGATGGAGCATTTGATAATTATCTTAATAGGCTTCGTGCTGGCTATCAGTCTGGCACGTATCATTATTCCCAATATCATCATCATTTCAAGAAGAAAAGGGCTGTTTGATCTTCCTGATGGCAGAAAAGTTCATATACGTCCGATTTCACGTTTGGGAGGCGTTTGTTTTTTCCCCACCATACTTTTTGCCATTACGTTTTTGGTAGCATTGTGTGAGAAGGCAGGATGGTTCTTTTGGACGGATAGCGCGACCCAATTTCCGGAACTTTTATTGCTATGTAGCGGTCTGACTCTACTTTTCATTGTCGGTATTGCCGATGATTTAGTCGGAGTGCGCTGGCGTCAGAAGTTTGTGGTACAGATTTTTGCGGCAGTCATGTTCCCGTTGGCAGGTCTGTATGTAAATGATTTTTATGGAATGTTTGGCATTTATTCCATTCCTGCATACATCGGGATGCCATTCTCTATTTTGCTGGTTGTATTTATCACAAATGCCGTCAATTTGATTGACGGTATAGATGGTTTGGCTTCCGGACTGAGTATTGTTGCCCTGTTTGTATACGGTAATCTGTTTATTTATAATGGCTTATGGCTTTACAGCCTTTTAGCCTTTACTACCATTGGTGTATTACTTCCTTTCTTTTATTACAATGTATTTGGTCAGGCAGAACGCGGGAAAAAGATATTCATGGGAGACACCGGTAGCTTGACTTTAGGTTTTATTCTCAGTTTTCTAACCATCAAATATATAATGAACCAATATGTAGTGATGAATTTCAATTACAATGGTGCTATATTGGTTGCATTCAGTGTATTACTAGTCCCGTGTCTGGATGTCATTCGCGTTGTCATCCGTCGGGTTCGTAATGGCAAAAGTCCTTTTTTGCCGGACAAAACGCATATCCATCATAAGTTTCTTGCCATGGGATTTACTGTCAGAAAAGCGATGATTACTATTTTGTTCATTTCTTTTTTGTTCAGTTTAAGTAATATCCTTTTGGTTAGCTATGTTGATAATACATTGTTGTTTATTGTGGATGTAGCAGCCTGGACAGGGATGCATATGTATATGGATAAAGTGATTGAGAGAAAGAAAGCTATTAATAATGTAACAACTGATTAATTAATTATATGATGGATGCACATATTATAAATCTTCCAAAGTTCTTAGATAGAAGAGGTAATTTATCTTTTATAGAAGAAAATAACCATATTCCTTTTAAAATAGAACGCGCCTATTGGATTTACGATGTACCTGGGGGGGAAGCCAGAGGAGGACATGCATATAAAGAAAATCAGGAATTTATTGTAGCTCTATCCGGTAGTTTTGATGTGATGTTGGACGATGGAGTAGAGCAAAAGGTTTTTTCATTGAATCGTTCTTATTATGGATTATATGTTCCCAAAGGTTTGTGGCGGTGTATGGATAATTTCTCAACAAATTCTTTGGCTCTCGTATTATCATCCACTCCATATACTCCTTCTGATTATATATATGATTATGAACAATTTAAGAGCATGAAGAAATGAAGCAAAGTAGTGTCTATGATTGTACGATGATTGAGTTGGATAAACATCATCATGAGAAAGGGAATATAACAGTAGTTGAAAATGGAAAAACAGTACCTTTTGAAGTGAAACGTACATATTATCTTTATGATGTGCCAGGTGGTGAAAGCCGTGGAGGGCATGCTCATAAAGAACTTAGCCAACTCATCATTGCTGCTAGTGGAAGCTTTACAGTAACATTAGATGATGGTAATGTTAAACGAACTTTTTTCTTGAATCGTCCATATCAAGGACTATATATTATTCCGGGGATATGGAGGACATTAGATGATTTTTCGTCAGGATCAGTATGTTTGGTTTTAGCTTCACATAAATATGATGAGAACGATTATATTAGGGACTATGATAAATTTATAAGATACAAAAAAGATTAATGGCAAGTAGAATCCATCCTCTATCAGATGTAATGTCTCAGAATATTGGTAATGAGACAAATATATGGCAATTTTGTGTTGTATTTCCCCAAGCTAGAATTGGGGATAACTGTAATATTTGTGCTAATGTGTTGATTGAAAATGATGTTATAATTGGAAATAATGTAACAGTCAAGTCAGGTGTGCAAATATGGGATGGGGTCGAGATTGAGGACAATGTCTTCATTGGACCTAATGTAACTTTTACCAATGATTTAGTTCCACGGTCAAAAGTTTATCCTCAATCATTTGCCCGGACAATAATCAAAAAAGGTGCTTCTATCGGTGCCAATAGTACAATTATAGCGGGACATTCTGTAGGCGAATATGCTTTTATAGGAGCAGGAAGTGTGATAACAAAAGATATACCTCCTTACACAGTGTGGTTTGGAAATCCGGCAAAACACCAAGGATATGTAACCAAAGAGGGTGTTTTACTGGATATTAATTATAAAGATAAAGAAGGAAATACACATATACTAGATTTATTATGATAAAATTCTTAGACTTACAAAAGATAACAGCTAAATACGCTGATGAAATACATGAAGCAGTGAATCGTGTTGTAGACTCTGGATGGTATTTGCAAGGTGCAGAGAATGAACGATTTGAAGCAAACTATTCCGCATATATAGGCACTAAATATACGATAGGGTGTGCAAATGGATTGGATGCATTAATTTGGATATTTCGGGCTTATATAGAAATGGGTATAATGAAACCGGGTGATGAAGTAATCGTACCGGCTAATACTTATATAGCATCTATTTTAGCAATTTCGGAAAATGGACTGAAACCAGTGTTGGTAGAGCCGGATATTACAACTTATCAGATAGATGAAAATAAAATAGAAGCAGCTATAACAGAACGCACTAAGGCTATTTTAATAGTGCATTTATATGGTCAATGTGCATATACCGAAAAAATAGGAGATATTTGTAAGAAATATAATTTGAAACTAATTGAAGATAATGCACAAGCTCATGGATGTAAATACAATGGCCGAAAGACAGGTTCACTTGGAGATGCGGCAGGTCATAGTTTTTATCCGGGAAAAAATTTAGGTGCTTTTGGAGATGCGGGTGCAGTTACAACCAATGATGAAGAATTAGCGACAATTGTCCGTGCTGTTGCCAATTATGGTTCTACTCGTAAATATGTATTTAAATATATTGGTCGTAATAGTCGTTTGGATGAAATTCAAGCTGCTGTTTTGGATGTGAAACTGAAGCATTTAGATGAGGATGTAATGTTGCGTAAAGCTGTTGCTAAGTATTATATTGAGAATATAAAGAATTCATTAATAACAGTTCCGGTAGTGCGGGATTGGGATGCTCATGTGTTTCATATATTTACGATACGATGTAAATCTAGAGATGAGTTACAGAAATATTTGGCAGATAATGGAATTCAAACAATCATTCATTATCCCATTCCTCCACACAAACAAGAATGTTATAAAGAATGGAATAATCTTTCATTTCCTATCACTGAGCAGATACATAATGAAGAGTTAAGTTTGCCAATGAGCCCTGTAATGACTATGGAGGAAATAAAAGAGGTTGTTGATTTATTGAATAAGTTTTGATGAATATTGAAAATCGTTCTGCTTATCGGCAGGTTTTAAAAGCTACAAGTCTATTTGGAGGAGCGCAAATTTTTATAATCTTAATTGGTTTAGTACGCTCTAAAATCATTGCGTTATATTTAGGAGCTGATGGTTTTGGGGTAACTAGTCTTTTAAATACTCCATTGCAGCTTATTGCGACAATTACTGGATTAGGTATTTCTTTTAGTGCAGTTAGAGAAATTGCGATTGCGTATGAACAAAGAGAACAAGAAAAGTTAGATAGAATTTATTCTGTTTTTTATAAATGGTTATGGGTAACTGGGATATTAGGAACTTTACTTGTTATTATGATTTCACCGATATTGAGCTATTGGTCATTTGGTAATTTGACATATACATATGCTTTTTTAATATTGTCCCCAACTCTATTTTTGCTAGCTTTTAGTAACGGTCAAAGTGCATACTTAAGGGGAACTAGGAGACTTGTGGATTCAGCACAAAGCTCTGTATTGGGGCCTTTAATGGGACTAATATTATCCTTACCTCTTTTTATTTATTGGGGTATGTCTGCAATTATTCCTGCACTTTTCTTGACAACAATAACAACATTGTTTGCTTCTTGGATTTTTTTTAGAAAAGCGAGGCCTAATGTAGTGCATATGACTTTAAAAACTATATTTAGGGAAGGTATGGGTATGGTAAAGCTAGGTATTGTTATGACTATTACAGGGCTTATAACTCAATTAGTTTCTTATATAATAATTATTATTGTTAGTTCAAAAGGAGGAACTAAAGAAGTTGGTCTTTATAATGCAGGGTATTCTATAACGACTCAATATGTAGGAATTATTTTTTCGGCTATTTTAGTTGATTATTTTCCGCGGCTTTCTGCTATAAATAAGGATAATTTAAAAGTGAGGGAAGCTGTAAATCAACAGAGTGAAATAACAATATTATTACTTGTTCCACTTTTACTTATATTTGTAATATTGTTGCCTTTTATTATCCAGCTGCTTTTTACAAAAGAATTTGTTGGCATTATACCTTTTGTACGTTTAATGGCGCTTGGAATGTTTTTCCGTGCAATATCTTGGGGGATTTCTTTTGTTCCTAGCGCAAAAGGAGATAATAAACTTTTTTTAATATTGGAATTTGTAGGAGCAATAGTGAATCTCCTATTTTCTTATATTGGATATATCTTATATGGTTTAGAAGGTTTAGGGGGGGCTTTTATTTTATTTTATATAGTCTATTGGTTGTTATTATATATTATAGCATATATGAAATATGATTATAAGATGAGCTATAGTTATCTTAAAATAGTTGTTGTTCAACTATTATTATTAATAGTGGGTAGTATATTGATTTATTTGAACCATACATCTTTTATGTTGGCCTTTATAATTTTTGTTGCTTCTCTTTTATTCTCTTTTTATGAATTGAATAAACGAATAGATTTTACATACTTTTTTAATGAAAAAAAATGAAAACGTTAAAGCATACAGTCTTAATGGTTACATATAATCAGCAAGATTTATTACCGGAAGCTCTGGATTCTCTACTCTCACAATCAGTACTACCCTATGAAATCATAATTAGTGATGATTGTTCTACGGATAATACTTGGGATATTATTATGGCATATAGCAGTAGATATTCTCAACTCATTAAGCCAATTCGCAATGAAAAAAACTTGGGCGTTTTTGGTAACATGAACCAATTGATGAAAATGCCAACAGGTGATGTGATTTCATGGCTTTCTGGTGATGATCTTTATAAGCCTGGTATTTTTGAGGCTTTTAATAAAGAAATTACAAAACGTGGGGTGGATCCACAAAAAGAGAAATTTATAATAATTTCTAATGCTATTGATTTATATTATGATGGAAAAGAAATTGTATACGATAATTATCGTTTTCGGAATAGTAATTTGTTTAAGTTAAAAATCCGTTATGGGTTAAATTTTAGAGAAACAGGATTTAGTGCAGCAATGTGGAAACAAATATCGCCTATAAGAGAAGATGTAGGTTATCATGCAGATTGGATTTATAGTTTAAATCAAATAGATATGGCAGATTCTTTTTATTTCATCAATGAAGCTTATCCTGTGTATAGAATGGGTGTAGGGGTTGTTTCAAAATCCAAAATGAACAGTTTGGTTCAATCCAAATTAAAGGTTGTATCAATCATAATGAATATATATGAAAAAAGATTAGATGAATCTGATAAACTTTTTTTAAAAAAAGAGCGTGCGCTAAATCGATATTTCTTACAAAAAAGAATTTCTAATTTCTGTTTGTCCTTTTATTATATACTTCGTAATTGCAATAATTACTCTACTTATAAAGCTTGGACTAAGGAGATGAAAATGTTTCTGATAGTAACTGGAGGTGCTATGCTGAGAAAAATGAAATTAAAAAAATGAGTTTTGTACAGTATGAATGTTATTGAAAATGATATTAATTTTGAAATGTAATTTATGAAGATATTATATGATTTTCAGGCTTTTTATATTCAAAAATATGGTGGAATTTCGAGAAGTTTTGTTGAGTTGATTTCTCATTTTCCTCCAGAGGTAGTTTATTCTCTAGCTTTAAAAGAAAGTGATAATATTTATATAAAAGAATATGGGTTTGATACAGGTATTGAGAAACTATCAAAAACTGTGGATAATTTCATATTACCTATGATGTTTAAAGGAAAGGGAAGGCTATTTGATTTATGTAATAAACTGCTTCCATGTTATCCTTCCTCTTTAAATATAAATAGAAACTATTCAATAGAGGCTATTAAAAAGCAGGATTATGATATTTTTCATCCTACATTTTTTGATGATTATTTTTTGAAATATATAAAGAAGAAACCATTTGTTTTGACTATTCATGATATGATAACTGAGTTATATCCTCAATATTTTAAAGCAAATGATTTCCAGATAAGAAATAAATTAAAGTTGGCTAAGCAGGCGGATGCAATAGTTGCAGTTAGTCAATATACAAAAGATAAGATTGTAGATATATTTGGTATTTCAGGCGATAAGATATCTGTTATTCATCATGGATATAATAATCGGATTAATTTTGATTTGATTCGTAAGGAGCGTCCAATAATACAGTCTAAATATTTCTTGTATATGGGATTGAGAGCTTCTTATAAAAATTTTGGTTTGTTTATTTTAGAAATGGCAAACATATTGAAAGAGCATGCTGAATATAAATTGGTATGTACTGGTTTGCCATTTACATTAGAAGAAAAAGAAATAATTGACTCTTTGAATATTACAAATCAAGTAGTTCATTATTTTGCATCTTCACATGAACTTAATAATTTGCTAGTTAATGCAGAGGCTTTTATTTATCCATCTTTAGATGAAGGCTTTGGTATGCCAATATTAGAGGCATTTGCAGCAGGATGTCCAGTCCTTTTAAATAATAAGAGTTGTTTCCCTGAAGTTGCAGGAAATGCTGCTTTATATTTTAATTTAGATAAAAATAGTTCAAATTTTTATGAGTGTATATCATCTTTTATGTCATATTCATCAAAACAAATAAGTTCTTTGCGTCAGTTAGGGTATGAACGATTGTCTTTGTTCTCATGGGAAAAAGCAGCTAACCAATTGGTAACTTTATATAGTGAAATTTGTTGATGTATGAATTCAAATAAAAAAATATCTATAGTAACTGTGTCTTATAATGCAGTTGCAACAATAGAACAGACAATCCTTTCTGTTATTAATCAAACATATCCTAATATTGAATATATAGTTATTGATGGCGGTAGTACTGATGGTACTGTTGAAGTAATCAAAAAGTATGCTAAAAGAATTTCATATTGGATTAGTGAGCCAGATAAAGGTATGTATGATGCTTTACGTAAAGGGTTTGAGAAAATAACAGGTGAAATTTGCTGCTATATTAATTCTGATGATTTTTATTCTCTTACGGCCATAGAAACTATTGTAGATTTTTTTAATAAATACGAATATGTTACTTGGGTAAAAGGTTTGGATGTTTTTTATGATGAAAAATCTTTGATAACATGTATTGATACTCCTATTGTAGTAAATAATCGTTTTCTGCAAAAAGGTCTTTATACAGGTAAATATCTTCCATGGCTACAGCAAGAATCTATATTTTGGCGAAGTAATCTCAATGAGCTTGTCGATTGGAATAAGTTTTCTCAGTTTAAACTAGCAGGTGATTATTATATGTGGTATTGTTTTTCTCAAAAGGCAAAGTTATATATTTTGCCTACTTATTTAGGTGGTTTTAGGAAGCGTGAAGGTCAATTATCTGGTCAGCTAGAATTCTATATGACAGAGTTACATTCTTTTTCTGCAACTTCATCTTTTGTTGATAGAATAGGCGCTTTCGGCTTGAATCTTATTTATCGTTTATTTAGAGGTGGAGTAATTTATAAATATTTGTTTAAGAAACAAATATTCTATTATGATTTTGATGAAAGGACATTTTGAAAGGAGATACTTTAGTTGTTAAATATAATTTAAAAGTTAAATGGGAATGCCACTTATTTCTATAATAACAGTCTCTTATAATGCAGTACATACTGTAGAGCAAACTATTAAGTCAGTAATAGATCAAACATATCCTAATATTGAATATATTATAATTGATGGTGGAAGTGTTGATGGAACTGTCGATGTTATTAGAAAATATTCAGATAAAATATCATATTGGATTAGTGAGCCAGATGCAGGGATATATGATGCAATGAATAAAGGTATTGTTCGTGCTAAAGGAAAATGGATTAATTTTATGAACTGTGGGGATTGTTTTTGTGATAATAGTGTGCTTTATAATATAGCGTCTCATTGTAAAGATAATATAGATGTTTTATATGGTAATGTTGTTCTTCATTCATCTGTAGGAAAATATAAAGTTTTACCTGAATCTCTAGAAGCCTTTTCTTGGCATATGGCCTTTTGTCATCAAAGTTCTTTTGTTCGCACTTCTTTAATAAAAGCACATCTTTTTAATCTAGAATTTAAATATGTTGCTGATTATGAATTGTTTTATTCTTTATATATGGAAGGAAAAAGATTTAGATATATAGATATCTCTGTTGCCAGCTATCAGACGGATGAAGGATTGACCGCATCTAATATGTATAAATGTTTTCTTGAAACATATAAAGTTAATAATAGAGCTATTAATAAAACTGAAATTTGGAAATATAAAATACGAAATTTTTTAATATATAATTTGCCTGGTATATTTGTTAGGTGGGTTAGGTTAAGGTTGTATACGCATAACGATAGATTTATTAGACTAAATTAAACTACATGAAAATAACAAAAAGTCATATAACAATTTCGTTTATTTATTTATTGATTGTCTTTTCTTGTTTCCCTTATATACAAATTCTTCCATTGGGAACAGATAGTCAACCAAATGCTCTTTTCATCTCTCTTTGTATATTTCCTTTTTGTAGTAAATGGAAAATGGATCGAAACTTAGTCTTATTATTGTTATTAGCAGTCTTTTCTGTTTTTGTATTAGGTTTGTCTCCATTGACTTTTGGATCAATTAGGTCTTTAATAAATTATTTTAGTTTGTTCTTTATTGCCTATGTAACCTATTTTTCATTAGTAAGAATAGGAGGAATACCATATGGCTTATTTAAAAAAATAGTTTATACTTGGTTTTTAGTGGGCACTGTACAACTTTTTATATATCCTAATTTTTTATCATTTCTAATACCTCGTGGTGATTCTTCTTTGACAATGGAAACTGGTAGAGGTATTGTTTGTTTAGCACCGGAACCAACCTTTTATGGGATTGTTTGTCTCATATTGGGAATGATTGCATATTTAAATTTTCGTCAATCTCCACATATAAATAGGCTATATATAGTTTTAGCAATACAGCTTTTTGTATATTCTAGATCTTCATTAGCAATATTTGTTTTATTTGTTTCTGTAGCTTTAGCTGTGTTTATAAATTTGTTTTCAAATATAAGAAGAGGAGCTGGTGTTTTACTTGGTATGATTATAGCTTTTGTGATAATATATATGTTTATTGTATCTTATTCTGATGTGATTAGTTCTTATAGAATTGGAGTGCTATTATCTTTATTAGTGGAACAGCCAGAAAGTTTTCTCACTTTAGATGCAAGTGTAAATGAGCGTTTTATTCATGTGTTTTTCCCTTTATATGGCTGTTTTCAAAATTGGGGATTACCACATGGATATGAACATTTTTCTATGTTTATGGATGAATGTTTTCGTATACCTAAATTTCAGTATTTATTCACCGATTATGTTTTAAATGGAAATATTACACGAATAATGAGTGGATGGGGAAGTTTATTTTATGAATTAGGTTTAATAGGAATAGTATTACTTTATGTTATTTACAACCTCTTTTCATCGTTATTAAGAGGGAAGAAACGAATATTTCTTTTTTCTCTATTTTGTTTAATATTGTTGAATGCTATACCTTTCTCTAATTCTTTAATCCCTTTTTTTATAGGTAATCTTATTTATTTGAAAAATGAGTATCAAAGACAAAAAGAAGATTTATCAAATAAATGTAGTAGCTAATTCAGGCTCTACTGGACGTATTGTGGAAGGTATTGTTCATTTGGCTTTAGCAAATGACTTTGAATGCTATACTGCTTATGGGAGATGGGCCAATGAGAGTCTTGCATCTTTATATAAGGTTGGTAATAAAGTAGATATTTATAATCATGTTCTGCAAACAAGAATTTTTGACAAACATGGTTTGGCTTCTAAATATGCGACAAAAAAGTTAATTAAACATATAAGTCAGGTGAAACCTGATATTATTCATCTTCATAATATCCACGGATATTATGTAAATTATCCTATATTATTTAGATATTTGGCTCAATTGGATATTCCGATAGTTTGGACTTTACATGATTGTTGGAGTTTTACAGGGCATTGTGTGCATTATACTGCGGTAGGATGCCAAAAGTGGAAATATGAGTGCTCTAATTGCCCAAACTTAATGGATTATCCACAATCATGGTTGTTTGATTCGTCTAAATCTAACTATTTATTGAAAAAAAAATATTTTACTTTATTGAAAAATATGACGATAGTAACGGTATCTAATTGGTTGGCCTCTGAAGTGAGGCAGTCTTTTTTAGGAAAATATCCAATAAAGACAATATATAATGGATTAGATACTCAAAAATATCATCCGATTGCCGTTGGAAAAGAAAAATATGGGTGGGAAAATAAATTTATTATATTGGGAGTAGCTACATTTTGGAATCAAAGGAAAGGCTTAAATGATTTCATAGAATTGGCTAAAATACTGTCTGATGATGATCAAATAGTACTAATAGGATTGTCAAAAAGACAGATCAGGGATTTACCTTCTAATATCATAGGCCTTGAAAGGACGGAAAGTGTACAACAATTAGTTGAATTATATTCTATGTCAGACTTATTTGTTAATTTCTCTATAGAAGAGACTTTTGGTCTGACTACTATTGAAAGTATGGCATGTGGTACCCCTGCTTTAGTATATAATTCTACAGCTTGTCCGGAAGTAGTCAATGAAGAAGTTGGTTTTGTTATTGAACCTCACAATATAACTGCTGTAAAACAAGCTATTGAGCAAATACGTCAAGTTGGAAAAACGTTTTATAGTCAAAAATGCCAATCTTATGTAAAAGCACAATTTAGTGATGAAAGTAGGTATAAGGATTATCTTTCTTTGTATTATAAATTAATCAATAACTAATGGTCATTTCTATAATAACAGTAACTTATAATAGTGGTAATACGCTTGCTACCACAATACAATCCGTTTTATCTCAAACATATTCTGATATAGAATATATTATTGTTGATGGACTTTCTAAGGATAATACTGTGTCTATTATAAAAGAATATGAGTCTAAATTTGGCGATAGACTAAAGTGGATTTCAGAAGAAGATTCAGGACTTTATGATGCTATGAATAAAGGAATTCGTATGGCTACAGGTCATGTTGTTGGCATTTTGAATTCGGATGATTTTTTTACTCAGAATGATATTATTGAAAGAGTAGTGAATGAGTTTAGAGTAGAGGCAGAGTTAGATGCTGTGTATGGTGATGTTCATTTTGTGAATCCTGATAATTTAGATAAATGTATTCGCTATTATTCTTCAAAAGTATTTAGGAGAAAATTAATGCGGTTAGGTTTTATGCCTGCACATCCTTCTTTTTATTTAAAAAGAGAATGTTTTGAGAAGTTTGGATTTTATAAAACAGATTATAAAATAGCAGCAGATTTTGAGTTCTTGTTACGAATTATTTATCGAGGTAATATTGTTATTAAATACCTTTCTTTAGACATGGTTGTAATGCGCACAGGTGGTGCTAGTACGTCAGGTATGACATCCCATAAGCAAATAATGAAAGAACATTTACGTGCTTTTCGTGAGAATGGTATTTATACTAATATTTTTTTGTTAGGTTCTCGATACATTTATAAAGTAGCTGAATTATTTTTTAGTAAAATCAATTGATAACGTTTAAAATGAAGGATAAGTATTTCTATTATAATAATTTGATTTTATAATGTTTATTCGTATGTTGGCTTAATAGAATAATTGGGTATTTGTATCTGTTTACTCTGTTTTGAATTTTCGAACAAATCTCTTCTCCCCATTGTTAAGACTACCAATTTAATTTATAAACAGTAGTCCAACAATGAGTAAATATTTTAAGCTGAGCATATTTTTATGCTTTCTCTTACCGACAATATCATTGGCACAGGTAAAGAATGCCAATAATAACACCTTTGCTTCCTTCATTTGCAAGTTCATTAATGAGAGGGGCTTGGTAGAGTGCCGTATGGTGAATGAGGGTAATTTTCTTACTCTGATGAACAGAGCAGACAAGCTGGTGAATGTGATGTGCACTTGGTATCCCTTTGCAGAAAGTGACGGCTATAAATTCTCACGGAAAGAACTGATTGACCGGAGAAGGAAGAAAGTCGACTTTGTATTAATAGGGTACGGACAGAGGCCGAATAATCCGATGCTCTATTATCTGGTGCCTGTGTCTAAGGTAAAACGGAAGATGAGTGAGAATGCTTTGAAAAAGTATCAGGTCGGAATACCGGTATGTGACTTGAGCTTTGTCAATTAAGAATAAAACAAAAATAGTACAGAGAGAAAAGTTTAGGAAAACTCCTTTCACACAAAATGCGCTGTAAGTATCTGACTTATGGCGCATTTCTGTGAAAGGAGTTATTTCATTTCTATCACGCGATAAAGATTGCCGGTGCGCGTATGTATCCTTTCTACCCCAAGTGACATCAATACTTTGCTGAAACTAGCCGGAGATGCCTGCTTTAATGCATGGGGATAGCGTTTCTTGATGGATAGGAAGATTTCTGCTGCCGACAGTTCCATATACGTTTCATCAGGTTGTGCCGCCCGGAAACAACAATTAAATATGCTCTCTTCTGTTGATTGTCTGTAAAATTCCCGGTTATGGAGATTGATTTCCGCTTCTTCGTCACTGTCAAACCAATAGCGTTCACCACGTAACAGCTCTGTTTTCAGCTGGGCATAGATTTGTGAATGTATGATATCTTCCGTATTGATTTTCTCTTCTACTTCGATGCAGATAAAACGGCGGCTTCCCGAAGGGTCAGTTAAGATATCTTTACGGTTGGATGTGCCTGCGAACGAAGCGATTCGAGGCAGTTTGGAGAAACTCTTTTGATATGATTTGATGAAACTCAGGCTTGCCATCTGCATCAGATTCTTTAATAAAGGCATCTTCTTGGTTGTTTCTTTGTCAAATTCATCCATACATACCAGCCCGTATTCCGATAATTTGCGGGTGGCCTGTCCCTTAGCGTTCAGGTTGAAATCATCGGTATAATAGTTTTGCAATTCGGGCGGTATCAACATTTTTATATACGTGGATTTTTGTTTCCCTTGTTTCTGACTGACCAGGATGGGGGCCACGCTATTGGCATGGGTGTCGTCCAGGTTCATCCATTGGGCTACCATTGCCAACATCCATCGGTGGAAACTGCGCACCCAGTAATCGTGGGCAGAAACACGCTGTGCCAAGTCGGTCAGCCGGTCTGTGCCGTCCCACAACGGAAGTTCCTGCATATAGAGCCGGAAGGGATGATAGCTGCCGGTTTGTGTGGAGTAAATAAAACGGTTGACGTCTTTATCCCAACAGTTTATCCCTGCCTTGCGGACTGCAATGCAGATGGAGTTTAAGTCACGCTGGCTCAGGGGGGCGAAAGGCAAAGTACCGTGCAGGCGGTATTCGGTTATTTCATTTATCCGGTTAAAGCGGAAATCATAGTGGCGTTTCAGGTATGATTCCATTTGCAAAATGGCATCCAATGCAGGGTCGGTGGACGGAGTTGTTTTTCGGGCACACATTTCTTTTAAGGATTCATTCTCTTTTCTCAGATTTTTCAAGTTCCTTTTGCTCATTTTTCTTTTGTTTTTTGGTTTCTATGCAGCTAAGTTACGACATCGGGAGAGGGGTTTGCAAATATTTTGCCGCCTCAGCAAATATTTTTCCGCTTATTGGAAATAAATGCCTGATATGGTGTCAGTCTGCCTTTTTTTTGTTACCTTTATGCTGTAAATGGCATCGTTCCACTTGGCTGGCACGACCGTTCCACTAGGGTGGAACGAGCATGTCAGCCGGGTGGAATTCTCGTTTCACCCGGCTGAGACGATGAGGAGAAAACGTATGGAATAATCGCTAAAAAGGGAAGATTATGAAGGTGGAATATGATTTGTATAAGAGCCCTCCCCGCGAAGTGGACGGGAAGGAGGTGGCGCATCTGCATGCTCGTGTAGCCAGGTCGAAAACGGTTAGTATCTGGAGTCTGGGAGACGATATACAGAAGGCGACCAGTTTGACTAAGAGTGATTTGAGGGCTGTGTTGTGCGAAATGAGTGACCGTTTTGTGGAGGAACTGCAAAAAGGAAATTGTGTGCATATCGACGGCATTGGATATTTTCAGATGACGTTGTCGTGTCCGGCCGATGTGGAAAAGGAAGGAGAGGTGCGGGCGGAGTCTATCCGTTTTAAGTCGGTGGTGTACAAGCCGGAGAAGGCTATATGTGGTAAACTGGAGGGACTGAAGTTTGTTCGTTCCGAAAGAGGGGAGCATACGCTGAATTATTCGGACATTGAACTGATGGGAATATTGAGTGACTATTTTCAATACAACAGTTACATCACCCGCCTTGAATTGGAGCGTGTATGCGGTATGACACGCAGCACGGCTTATCGTCGGATAAAGTCTTGGATAGCGAGGAATATGTTGGAGAAAGTTTCCGGTATTGATGCTTACCGTCCGGTGCCGGGAGCTTTTAGGGTTTCACGTTAACCCGCTTATTATAAGTGGATTAACGTGAGGTTAGGTGTGAAAGCACCTTTATGAATTGTTTTACTCTACAGCTTTTAAGGCTGCTTCGTAATTGGGTTCCTGCGTAATTTCGGGTACCAGTTCGGTATATATCACTTTGCCTTCCGGGTTGATTACCACTACCGAGCGGGCCAGAAGTCCTGCCAAGGGGCCGTCTGTCATCAGTACACCATATTTCTGTGCGAAATCGGATGTATAGCGATAGTCGGACAAGGGAACAACATTGGCGATGCCTTCTGTGGTGCAGAAACGTCCCTGTGCGAAAGGCAAATCTTTTGAGATGGCCAGTACCGTCACGTTCGGGCGGTTGGCTGCCAATTGATTGAATTTGCGTACAGAGGTGGCGCATACGCCGGTGTCCAGACTCGGGAAGATATTGAGTACTAGATACTTGCCTTTTCCGTCTTTCAATGTATAATTGCTTAAGTCACCTTTTACCAATGTAAATTCGGGTGCAGGAGTTCCTGCTTTTACAAACTCGCCGGCCAGTGTCACCGGCGTGCCTTTGAATGCTGTTTTTGCCATAATTTTATTATTTTAGTTTTGATATTGTAATTATAACAAATGCAGGTGGAAAAAGGTTCACTTACTTTCGTCCTTTGTAAACCAGGAAGCATACTATCAATACACCGATGGCGATGAAGCAGTAGCCCAGCTCGTGGCTGTACTCGGTCACTGTGCTCAGAAGTTGTTCTTCGGGCACTACTGATTGCAGGTAATAGCCGATTGATGCCAAGATACAGTTCCAGATGCCTGCACCTAATGTGGTGTAAAGCAGGAAAGTGGATAGCTTCATTTTGGCTAGGCC
>ERZ779902.257-NODE-257-length-24449-cov-2.317988_pt1 | contig 24449 bp, 26 predicted proteins | sample MGYA00511350_ERZ779902 | MGnify/ENA primary metagenome ERZ779902 (study PRJEB29588, sample SAMEA2146908) | human gut metagenome | biome: human gut; feature: human-associated habitat; material: faeces | place: Denmark | collected 2008/2010 ...
GCTTCCGGTTCCGGCGGCAGGGACAGGACTGGGAACAGCAGCAGTAAAGACTGCGGCAGATTTTGACAGCTCCATGTCCAATGTGGCCGCAATATCCGGATCATCTGCGGAAGACATGGATAAGTTGCGAGAACGTGCAAGAGAGATGGGAGCACAGACAAAATTCTCTGCAAAAGAAGCCGGAGACGCAATGGGATACATGGCAATGGCCGGATGGAACGCACAGCAGATGTATGACGGTCTCCCTGGAATAATGAACCTTGCGGCAGCGTCCGGAGAAGACCTTGCAACTACATCAGATATTGTTACAGACGCGCTTACAGCTTTCGGAATGAAGGCAGAAGACAGCTCTCATTTTGCAGATGTACTTGCACAGGCATCATCCAGTGCAAATACCAATGTTGGAATGATGGGCGAAACATTTAAGTACGTTGCACCAGTCGCAGGCGCATTGGGATACAACGCCGAAGACACAGCGGTAGCAATTGGACTTATGGCAAACTCTGGAATTAAAGCATCACAGGCAGGTACACAGCTAAGATCATCTCTGACAAATATGATTAAACCGTCAAAAGATGTCGGAGACGCAATGGAAAAGTGGGGCTTTTACGCAACAGAAGCCGCGACCGTAGATCAGGCAAAAGTTGATAAGCAAATGCTTAGAGTGCAGAAAGCCTCTCTTGCAGCAGATAAAGCCCAGCAGTCTTACAACGACGCAGTATCAAAATACGGAGCTGAGTCAACAGAAGCCTCCAACGCTGCAGCAACGTTGGAAATAAAACAGACAGAGCTTGCAAGTGCAAACGAAACCCTGACACAGCTGCAAGAAGGAACCACGCAAAACGTAAGACTGTATAACAAGGCTTTACAGAACGAAGATGGCAGCATGAAATCCCTTAAAGAGACAATGGATTTCTTGAGAGAAGCAATGGGAAATATGTCAGAAGCAGAGCAGACCCAGGCCGCAACAGCTATTTTCGGGAAAGAAGCCATGTCCGGAATGTTGGCGATCATCAACGCATCAGATGCAGATTACGAAAAACTTATCAAGAACATTGATAATTGCGACGGAGCCGCGGAGAATATGGCTGAAACCATGCAGGACAATCTTTCTGGACAGCTTACAACTTTGCAGAGTGCCTTGCAGGAGCTGGCGATTGCCTTCGGAGAAATCTTGATGCCATATATCAGAAAAGCAGTAGAGGTTATTCAAGGGTTTGTTGAAAAGCTCAATGGAATGAGTGAAGGACAGAAGAAAGTAGTTGCTACAATTGCACTGATAGTCGCCGCGATTGGTCCGTTGTTGATAATGGTTGGAAAGGTTGCAACCGGAATATCTGCAATTACAGGACTGTTTTCTAAGATGAAAACTTTAACAACAATAACGAGTATTATTGGAAAGCTAAAAGGTGCTTTTACCGCACTGTTTGGAGTAATAAACCCAGTTATTGCTGTCATAGCCGCGATTGTGGCAGCTCTGGTATTGCTGTACACAAAATGCGAATGGTTCCGGGATGCAGTAAATGCAGTCGTCCAAAAAATTGTATCGTTTTTTACAGATACAATACCGCAGGCGTGGAGCACACTGATGGATTTTCTCTCAGGAGTTCCGGAATGGTGGTCTGGAATCTGGCAGCAGGTATCAGACTTTTTCATGCAGATATGGGATGGAATTGTAAACTTTTTTACCGTAACAATACCGCAGGCATGGAACAACGTTGTTACATTTTTTGCAGGTGTTCCGGCGTGGTGGTCCGGCATCTGGCAGCAGGTATCAGATTTCTTTACAAATATCTGGACAACAATGATGCAGAATCCGGTTATATCCGGAATTGTGACAACGATCACAACACTATGGCAGAATGCAGTTAATACACTGCAGAACATCTGGCAGGGACTTGTAACGATTGCACAGGGCGCATGGGAACTGTTGAAAAATACAATTCTTGCACCGGTGATCTTACTGATTGACCTGGTAACAGGAAACTTTGATAAGCTCAAAACAGACGCATCAAATATCTGGACAAATATCAAAGACGCAGCGCAAACAATATGGACCGGAATTAAGCAGGTTGTGTCCGCTCTGGCAAAAGGGCTTGTTACCGCAGTCACAACATTATTTACAGGATTCCGGGACACAGTATCAAAAATCTGGGATTCTGCTTCTCAGGCAGCGTCAAAAGCATGGACAGCGATCAAAGGATTTGTTGTTAATAATGCGAAAAAACTGAAAGAAAGCGCAACAGAAGCAATCCAGAATTTAAAGGACAGAGCCTCAGAACACTGGGATAACATCAGAGAGAGAACGTCCGAAACGTGGCAGAACGTAAAGGAAACAGTTATACAATACGCTGGAAACATGAAAGACAGAGCTGTTGGTACATTTAACAGCGTTGTATCTGGAATATCCGGAGCACTGTCAGGCGTATATTCTGCTGTTGTAAATGGATTTTCTAGTGCAATCAGTTATATAACGGGATTGCCAGGACAGGCGGTTCGATGGGGGCAGGATTTCGTGAATGGTATTGCAAACGGAATCAGGAGCTGCATAGGTAACGTAACGAATGCAGTATCAAACGTGGCGAACACAATCAGATCGTGGCTGCATTTCTCAAGACCGGATGAGGGTCCGCTACATTACTATGAAGAATGGATGCCGGACTTTATGAAAGGTCTTGCGACAGGAATTGAAAAGAGCCAGGGACTTGTTGCTGACGCAATGAAAGATGTTCAGATGGATATGCAGTTAGACACAAGTTCAATGAAACCAGCTAATAATCTGAACAAAACAGATATTACAGGAATAACCGGAATGCTGGCACAGCTGATCCAAGTAATGAGCGCAGGACAGGAAATCTATTTCGACAACAAAGAATGGGCTGGAAAACTTGCACCCGCAATAAATACAGAGCTTGGAAGAATAGCAAAGGAGGCGGCGTATAGATGAATAATGTATTAACAATAAAAGCAACAATTACAGTTGAAAATACAGGGAAAGTCATTGATACGCTGGACGACTGGGGATGCGCGATTGGAAATAACAATTACATCAAAGAGCCGGACGTAGAAACATATTACATTGATATTCCAGGCGCAGACGGATTTCTGGATGGATCGGAAGCGATAACAGGAAGAACAATCTATAAATCAAGAGAAATTGATATTTTGCTTGGGGGAAAGAAACCAAGGGAAGATTGGGACAGCTTTATCTCAAACATTCGAGGACAGCTGCATGGAAAGAACGTGAGAGTAACGTTTTCGAATGATCCGGCGTATTTCTGGACCGGCAGAGCATATATTACAGACTTTGACCGTTCCAGAGAGGTGGGACAATTTCATTTGAGCATTCCAAAGGCAAACCCGTACAAATATTCACTTGCAGATTCAACAGAGGACTGGCTCTGGGATCCATTTGATTTTGAAACAGGTGTAATAGATCAGGGAGCCGGAATTACAATTTCCGGCTCCGGATCATACACAGTATACGCCGGAGATATTGCAATTGTGCCAGTGTTGAATGTAAAAAGCATAGGCGCAGCAGGTTTAAAAGTTACAGGATGCGGAGAGACATACACATTGACACTTGGGAGAAACAGATTCCCAGATATCGTTGTATTTGGAACAGATGAAACTCTGGAATTTTCCGGATCCGGAACACTGGATATTGTTTACAGGAGGGGATCATTGTGATTTATAAAATTAAATTAGATGGGAAAGTCCTGTATTATCCAGGTGACCGGCAGGCAGCAGTTATCAATCCGGAACTGGATTTACAGACTGGATATGCGGGGGAACTTACTTTAAAGGTTCCGCCGCTAAATCCGCTATACGGGGAAATCCACAACAGAAAAAGTATGGTTTCTGTATACAGAGGAAATACAGAAATTTTTTACGGAGAAGTCCGCACACGCGAGAAAGACCGATTTAAGAACCAACCGGTGAAAGCAACCGGAGCATTGTCTTTCCTTGCTGACAGCATCCTGCCACAGCAGGAATGGCACGATATATCCCCACGAGATCTGTTAGACGCATGGTTACAACTTCACAATAATCAGGTGGAAGACAGAAAAAAGATATATACAGGAGTCGTAACGATCCACGACAGTAATGATTCTTTGTACAGAATTACAGACAGAGAGAACACACTGGAAGCAATCCGGGATAAATTAGTTGACCGCCTGGGAGGATACCTGCGGCTCAGGCACGAGAACGATAAACTGTATCTTGACTGGCTGACTATTCAGGAATACGGAAAATATTGTGAACAGCCTATACAATTCGGGGAAAACCTGATGGATTATTCAGAGACAATGACAGCAGATGATGTTATCACAGCTCTGATTCCGCTGGGGGCAGCAATCGAACAGGAAACAGACGAAAACGCATCCGAATTTGAACGACTTGAAAAAAATGTTGATATTACATCAGTAAATGATGGAAAAGACTACATATACAGTAAAGAAGCAGTTGAAAATTTCGGATGGGTATGGAGAACAGAAAAATGGGACGACGTATCAGTTCCGGCAAACCTGTTAAAGAAAGCAACTGAATTTCTGACAAGTAACCAGTATGAAAGTCTTGTTATTTCGCTGACTGCCGTAGACCTGTCTTTATTCGGACAGGATTACGATTCGTTTGACATAGGGGACAGAGTGCTTTGCAATGCGATTCCATACGGAATGAAGAAAGTTCTTCCAGTTATGGAAATGAAAATACCATTGCAACAGCCAGATCAGGCGCAGCTGACACTTGGAGAAAACCTGCAGCAGTCTTTTACAGATCAGACATCCGGAACATTCACACAGATCAGACAAGAGACAACAGACGCAGGCAGAGTTCAGACAGAATGGATGAAGTCTGCAATTGATAACCTTACGAAGCAAATGACGGGAGCGAAAGGTGGATATAAGCTCACCGAATTTGATGAAAACGGTCTCTGGCTCAGAGATCTGTACATGGACGCACCGGATAAAAACCAGGCAACAAATATACTGCAGATAAATAAAAACGGAATCGGAGGTTCACACAATGGCTATGCCGGTCCATATACCGTCGGCATGACTTTAGACGGAGCCATTCTGGGAGAGAGAATCCTTGCCGGTTCAATTAAAACAGAAGCCCTGTCAACAGAATGTAAAAATTACATTGAAACAAAAATATCTGACGGGGACTCAGAAAATAAAAAAGCAATATTAAAAGAGGTCACAACGTCCATAAAAGCCATGGATGGGAAAATAACTCTTTCTGTATCAAGTCTGGAGCAGCAGTTAGAAAGAAAATCCGGAAACTGGTATGGAAATTATGAGCCTACTTCCGGAAACAATCCGGCCTCAGCCTGGACAACTGATAAATTGAGACAGGAGCATGAAAGAGATCTCTTTTTCAATACCACAACTGGCCATGCTTATCAGTATCAGAAAAATGATAGTAATGAGTATGGATGGGTAAGGGTAAAAGATAAGGACATTGAAGCAGCTCAGAGTACAGCAGAATCTGCACTTTCAAAAATTAAAGTACAGGAAGGACTCATAACTGCAGAAGTATCCAGGGCAAAGGGAGAGGAAGAAAAACTCAGATCAGCAATAACGCTGACCGAGACAAATATCCTCTCAACAGTGTCGAAGACATATACGACACAGGAAATGGCAAATAAACTCTATGCAAACGCAGTGCAGGAAGGCCAGGACGCGGCAGATCAGGCAGAAAAGAATGCAAAAGACGATACAGATACAAAGCTGAAAAACTATTCTACGACAGTAGAAATGAACAGCGCAATCAATCAGGCGGCGGATAGCATTTCCCTGGAAGTATCAAAAAAATATGCTACAACCGGACAACTTGAAGAAAAATATACAGATGCAGTAAAAGCCGGGCAGACTGCGGCAGATCTGGCAGAGAGCAATGCCACGAAAGCTGGCCAGACGGCAGCAGCCAACGCCGAAGCAAACGCCACGAAAGCTGGCCAGGACGCAGCAGATCAGGCGGAAAAGAATGCGAAAGCAGATACAGACACAAAGTTACTGAATTACTCGACGACACTGGAAATGAACAGCGCAATTAAACAAGCTGCAGATAGCATTTCTTTAGAGGTGTCAAAAACCTATACGACAACAGTACAGGTGGAAGAAAAATATAAAGATGCAGTAAAAGCTGGACAGACAGCAGCAGCCGACGCAGAAACAAATGCCACGAAAGCCGGACAGACAGCGGCAGATCAGGCGGAAAAGAATGCGAAAGCAGATACAGATACAAAGCTGAAAAGTTATTCTACAACAGAACAAATGAATACGGCTATAAAGCTGGCAGTAGATAACATCACTCTTGAAGTAAAAACCGTACGCCAGGCAGTATCTGAGAAAAACGGAAATTTCTACGGAAGTAAAATCCCGACAACATCAAATGAACCAGCCTCAGCCTGGACAACTGATGACTTAAAATCTTTGCATGTCGGAGATATTTACTATGATATTACAACCGGATATGCGTATAGATACACGTATAAAACTCCGGGATTAAAGATCACATTTTCATCCGATTCGAGGACAGAGAGTGTAAATTGCGATTATGTAAAGATTTATTACAACGACAACGGAACCATGAAACTTGCAGGAAAATTCGGAGGGACTGATATAGCAGGAGCTTCCGTCTTTGTTCCAGCATCAGAATTTTATGTATATTGGCGCACAGATAGCTCAAGCTGCAACTTCTACGGATTCAGCATAGCATCAGTGGCAAGTACATCAGGAGAAGGAACCGGAACTGCGGAATCATTGCCAAACTATACAGTGACAGAATTGTCAAAAGGAACATATCCGGAGAGTCCGAACCATGGAAATTACGGAAACAACATCAATTTGCTTTGGAAGTGCTCAGGGACGACATCCGGAAGTAAAACAGCATCATGGGAAAGAATCCAGGATCAGGATATTAGTGTTGCAAAAGCCCAGGCAGATGCAGCACAGACAACAGCAAACACTGCAAAGAATACAGCTGACACCGCAAAAAGTACGGCCGAAACTGCAATATCCAGGATCACAGTTGCAGAAAACTCGATCACGTCAGAGGTTTCCCGTGCGAAAGGTGCGGAAAGTACTCTCAGCTCCCGAATCACGCAGACAGAGACGGAAATAGAGTCGAAAGTATCTGCTGGAGAAATTGCATCATCAATTAACCAGACAGCGCAGAGCGTTAAGATTAACGCATCAAAAATTAACTTCAACGGTTTGGTTACTGCGAATACTTATTTTAAAATTAACACAGACGGTTCATTTGCAGCGAAGAAAGGAACTATCGGAAATTTTACGGTTACAAGCGGAAAAATAACCACCGGATATGCAACGTTAAGTATGCGATCACATGCTTTCATTTTTGATGGAGGGTTAGAGATACATACGGGTACTTCAACGTTTTCGGATGGTTCTGACGCATTTAAAGTATTTAATCTTTCCCATGTGACATCTGGAGGCCATATGGTATTTGCAAGAGACGGAGAAACAGTGGCTTATTTGTCATCATCATCCAAGCGATATAAAGATCATATTGCAAACATGACATTAGATGAAGCGAAAAGAATGCTGAATGTTCCAGTGATATGGTTTAAATACAAAGAAAATTATCTCAGTCCAGAAGACTGGTTAAACGGAAAGAAAATGCCGGGATTTTATGCAGAAGACATATACAGCATTTTCCCGGAAGCGGCACAGTTAAATGAAAAAGGAGAACCGGAAGACTGGAACTTTCGTGTATTAATTCCGGTAATGCTTAAACTGATTCAAAATCTCTATGAGGAAAAGGAGAAAACAGCATAATGAATGAAGTAAAAGAAAAGGACAATAAAGAAACTATTAAGGAAGAAACAAAGGTGTCCGAGTCGGACACAGAAGAAAGCACCGCACAGGAACAGAAAGAGGATAATAATACAGTAGAGAAAGCAGTAGAAGCTCCTCCGTTAGGGGCAATCCTGGACAAAAGAACAGAAGAAATTCGAAACGTGGTATTTGGAGCAATGGCACAGTATGGAATCCCTGCGTCGTTAATGGATTACATGCTTACCTCTGTTCTGTCAGAAGTAAGAGATTTAAAGTCAAAAGAATATTCAGACTGCCTTGTAAATAAGGGGGAATAAAAGTGGCAAACGTAAAAAAATACACAGATCAGATTGCAAAAGCACAAAAAGGGCGAGATGTCAGAGATGCGATTGTTAATGCGATAAATGCAGTCTCGGATGAAAACAACGAATACAATCAGGTTAAAACTGACATTCTCGAAGCGCAGACAGATATAACCGAAAAAGTAGCGAAAAACGAACATACAGAACAGACATTTGCAGCAGATGTAAAGAAAGCAGAAGCCTTGAAACAGGGTCTTGATTCGAATATCAAGGAGGGAACAACATTAAAAGGCCAGCTGGATACTGCAGTTTCAACGGCAAATACAGCAAAAAAGAATCTGGACAGTACAAATACAACGGCCGCACAAAGAAAAACTGATCTGGATGGCTCCATAAGCACCGCACAGACGTTAAAAGGAAATCTGGAATCAGATATTTCAAAAGGAACGACATTAAAACAGGGACTTGACTCTGATATTGCACAGGGAACAACATTAAAAGGCCAGCTGGATACCGCGGTTTCAACGGCAAATACAGCAAAAAAGAATTTAGATGATTCAAACACAGCGGCCGGAAAAACCAAAGCTGCCTTGGATACATCAAACACAACAGCAACCAAAACAAAAACAGATCTGGATGCAACAAATAAGACCGCAACAAGCCTGGATACATCTCTGGGAACTAAAATTACAGAGGGAACACAGCTGCAAGAAGATCTCCAGGAAACCGGAGAGACTGCGGTAAACAACATTCAGGCAGAAGCAAATAAACAGATCCAGAATATTACTGCAGCTGGCGGAGGGATTGAAAACGCATTATCAAACTTTTTTGCCCTCCGCAGGACTGGAAAAGTATATACAACGAGAATCTACAAGTATGACACTTCTACCAGTCCAACAGGCGTGAAACTGAATGACAACGAGGGACTTGTGAGAAAACCGTCTACAAATACTGTGATCGGGCAGGACGATTACAGAGAGATTGGCGTATTCATGCACTTTCCATGTAATTTTACCGTAGATAATAAAGGCTTTAACCATGTAACTGCACTACAGGGACAACCGGATTTTAGGAAAACTGGAAAGGTGGATGTCGGAGAGGTCACAATGTCCGCATGGGTTGGAATCACAGACAATCCTGAGTATGTAGATTATCATTATTCAGACAGTCCGAACGAAGCCCTTGGCCTTAGACCAATGGGAGAGTCAATTAATCCAGACGGAACAATTTCACCTTTTATGATCCACGGAAAATACGGAGCCGGAGACATTGATGGAGTGCCGTACAGCTCCGCTGGATTGATTCTGGCAAACGGAAGCCAGAAAGGAGGAAAACCAGTATCACACACAGGGCTGATCGCATACATGAGAAAGAAAGGCTCAATGTACGTGGGAACAACAAACTGGGATCTCTTTTACAAACAGCTCATGATGATTATTTTATATGCAACAACGAACAGCCGAAGCGTTATGGCTGGATGTAATTCTTATTCAATGCAGGAAATGGCAGCAGTTGCAGAAACCGGAGTAACAAGAGTGATTCTCCCAAAAGCAAAAGCAAACAATTATATTGTTGGGTCTTATGTATCTGTCGGGGATATTGGTTCAAATACAAATAAAGACAGATATTACGCATACATGCACAATCTTGCATATGACGTTAAGATCTTGAAGATCGAACCGGTAGACGATACAAATTCTGCAATATATTTGAATACAGAACCATTCAACACGACATTGACAACCTGCATCTCAACAATGCCGTGGCGGACCGGCTCAACTGACAGCGTGCTTGGATCAGACGGATCACCGTTCTCAAATACAGATAATAAGAATCCATTTAAGATCCAGGGAATCGAAACCGGATACGGGGCTTATGAAGTTCTCAGCAATGTATTTATGGATATTGTTACAGATGAAGACGGAACACCAAAGAGAGACGTATACATCTGTATGGACGCATCACTGCTTACAACAGATATGAATGTAGCAAAGACACGATATAAGAAAGTAGCGGCTCAGGTAACATACACTGCAGCATCCTGGAAATACATCTCAAAATGCTTTGTTGATCCAGCTCTGGGAATCATGGTACCGACGGAAACAAAAGCCGGAAGTACAACAGGATTCTGCAACGGACTGTATACGGATTCCGGTACGAGCGGACAGCGAGAATGGCTGTCCCTGGGCCGTCTGAACGGTGGCACGATTTACGGCCTCTGGATTCTGAATGCGAACAATGGCGTTGGCAATGCGAACTGGAATATCGTCTCCGGATTTTCTTGAAAATGACTTGATATTTGTGTTACATTTCGCTCCGCAGGACGGAGCCTGCAACAGCAGCGTGGGGCATCACCGAAATTTGATTGAAGCCGAACCTTGTGATCGGGAGCATAGGGGCCTGAGACAAGGACCATGAATGCAGTTGATTCATGTGTGGGGTGAGTAGAAACACCGAAAACCCCTTATATCAAGAAACGAATGAAACGGTATTGTAAAAACATAACATTAGATCAGAACTTTATAACCGCATGTATCTACGAATGTCTAAGTGATAAATGGAACCGTATGGATACAGCCAGATTTCTGGCAAACTATACGAATATCATTACAGCCAGACAGATACACAGAATTATAAAAGAAAACCTTAAAGGCTGGTTACATAATTTAGTCTGCACAGCAGCGGCAGGAATGGAAGAAGAAATAAAACTCAGAAAAGTATCTTTTGATCCTATAAAGACAAGCGCAAGGCTGGATGGAAATTCAGGGAAAGTAAGAGATATAGGTGTTGAGTGCATAAAACAGCAGATATACGATTATGTAGCCACAAACGGCTTAAAAGAATTATTTGTAAGAAAAGTAGGAACTTATCAATGTGCGAGCATTCCAGGAAGAGGACAGGTTTATGGAAAGACAGCAATTGAGAACTGGATCCGCAAGAATCCGGGCAAGACCAGAGTAGCAGCAAAGGGAGATGTCCGGAAATGCTATCCATCCATCAACAGGAGAAAAATGAAAAGAATGTAAGAAAAGCAATGAAGCTTTTGATTAAGTACATGAATGAGTATTTAGATCTGACGGTAAAACCAGATTGGAAGTTATTCCAGATCGACTGGATAGACAAAGACGGGAAACATCATGGAGAACCTATTGATATGATGGGATTCAAAATCTATCGGGATCACACAGAGGTAAGACGGAGCATTTTCCTGAGAGGACGCAGGGCATTTGTAAAAGCTGGGAAGTATGTGGAGAAAGGAAAAGCGATACCATTAGATCTTGCGTACCGGTGTATAGCATATTACGGATGGTTCAAACATTCCGATTCTGAATATTTCAGAGAAAAGTATAACGTAGATAAAATATTTGAGAAAGCGAAAAGGAGGGTAAGCCGTGAAAGCAAGATTTACAGAAAAACAGAACCCTGTAACCTGGAATACGCTGCCTGACGGAAAAGTAGATGTAATGATCTGCCTGAATGAAAATACCGTAACAGAGACTTATTCAGGTGGAGATCCGGAGAATCCGGAACACATCGAACAGGCAGTGTATGAATATGATTTCAACCAGTTCCGGGAAGACCAGAAAAAGATTTCAGAGGAAACTGTAAGAGCATCACCGGAAAAATATCTGGAATATATTCCGAAGGAAGAAAAAAGCACTGAACAGAAATTTGCAGAGCAGGCAGAACAGATCGAAATGTTGAAAGACTGCCTGCTGGAAATGAGCGAACTGGTTTATGCGTAGAAATTTAATTATAATGTTATTGAGCAAAGGAGATAAAGAAATGATGGCAAAATTATGGGTTACTGAAATTTTAAGTAAAGATACTATTGAAGAAGCAAAAGAGGAATATAACAGAGTTCCACGTCTGTTAAAAGAAAAGGTAAAAAAACTCCTTATTAATGCAGGCATGGAGGAAATTACTGAGTAATCGGGAAGCATGACTAAATTACAAATTATTAGCAGGCAATGGTCTTCTATTTATGATTTACTGCTGTATATTCAAGACAAAGAGAAAGCAAAACCTTTGGAGGATATACAGCAAGATTTAGATATAATTGAGTATTCCTGCCGCAAATATGCAGACGTAGATGATGAGGAAATAAGCATGGAAAATGAACAGATTTCAAGAGCAGAACATGAGGAGTTCCGCAAAAGAATTGAGGCAGAAGACAACCGACAGAACAGACGGATTGAAATTCTGGAAAACAGTGTTCAACAGCTCCAGGAATTAGTTACATCTGTACAGACGCTTGCAAACAACATGGAGAACATGGTGAAAGAGCAGGGACAGCAGAGCGCAAGACTGGAAGCTCTTGAGTCAAGAGACGGGGAAAAGTGGCGGACAGTAACAAGTTACTTATTAACAGCTATATTAGGTATTGCAGTTGGAATTATTGCAAAACAGTTTGGATTATAAGGAGGAACAAAATGTTTAAAAATTGCGTATTTAAGCCAAGCGTAGACACAGTGAAATGGTGGAAGAAAGCAGGAATCAGAGCAGTAAAGACAATGGCACAGACTGCAGTGGGTGTGATCGGAGCCGGAAGTGTGATCTCTGCAGTGGACTGGAAGATGGTTGTATCATCTGCAGTAGTGGCCGGAGTTGTAAGTCTGCTCACAAGCGTCGCAGGAATCCCGGAAGTAGAGGCGGACGAAAACCTGAACAACTTGTTTTCTGATGGAACAAAATAATTTTGCACAGCCCGGTATAATGCCGGGCTTTTTTCTGGAGGTAAATATGGAAATCAAAGGAATTGACGTTTCCGCCTGGCAGGAAAATATTAATTGGGATACCGTTGCAGATTACGGAATGGGGTTCGCGATCCTCCGGATCACAGAGAACGGAAATGTTACGGACAAATATTTTGAAAAAAAATTATACGGAGTGCCAGAGACACAATATTCCAATGGGAGTATACAAATATTCTTACGCAATGACAGTTTCAGAGATTGAGTCAGAAGCAAAAAAAGTTGTTGCGGTGCTTGCAGGAAGAAAACTACAGTTCCCGGTGTGGTTAGACCTGGAGTGGAACAACCAGCGTGTGCTTGGATCAGAAAGCATTCATAAACTGGCAGAAGCATTCGAGAAAATTATCATTGCGTCCGGATATCGGTTTGGAATCTATTGTAATGTAGACTGGTATGAAAATGTAATTTGCTCACATTTAAAAAAATATGATTTCTGGATAGCCCGTTATCCAGCATCAGATAACGGTGCCTTACAGGAACGACTCCGGCCGGACTTTGGTGTGGGCTGGCAGTATTCCAGCAAAGCGAGGATACCAGGCATCAGCGGAACTGTAGATAGAAATATATTCTATAAAGATTATGCAGAAAGCAAAAAGCGGGAGGGAGGAACAGACGTGGACAAGGCAATTGAAAAAGTTATTCTAATTGCGAAAAATGAAGAAGGCTATCTGGAGAAAAAGTCAAATAGCCAGCTTGATAGTAAAACAGCAAACGCAGGTTCTGCAAACTTCACGAAATATTGGAGAGATGTTTTGCCAGAATGGAATGGATCATACTGGTGCGCCGTATTTATTGCCTGGTGCTTTATGAAAGCATTTGGGCTGGAAACCGCAAAGAAACTTTTAAAACATTGGCCATATGTGTATTGTCCAGATATGCAGAGATATTTCAAGTTGAACGCAAACCCAAAAGTCGGAGATATTGTCATATTCTGGAACAGTAAGAAAAAAGAGTTTGTACATACTGGACTTGTTACGGCGGTAATCGGAGATCGATTTTATACGATTGAGGGGAACACGTCAGGAGCTTCCAACGTTATTGCCAATGGCGGAGGCGTATGCGCAAAGAGCTATTTAAACAGTCAACTCCCAGGAACAAAATTCTGTACACCAGATTACAGTATTGTTAATGGAGAGACAAACAACACAAAGGAAAATAGTAACACAGTAACAGGAGGTAAATACATGTTTGAACCGGAAACAGTACAGTTAGGAAGCGCAGGAACATCCGTATTGCTTTTGCAGGAAATTCTTGTCGCAAGAGGATTCAAAGGAAGAAACAGCAAAGTTCTTGACCTTGACAGAGAAGCTGGGGACAATACTATTTATGCACTTAAAGCATACCAGAAATCAAGAAACGGAGCCTTGGAAGTAGATGGAGTATGCGGACCGGCAACATGGAAAGATCTTATTGCTATCTGATTTAATAAAATAGTGTTATAAATTAGTAGTAGTAACTGATAGCAACCCACAGGTTACTATCAGTTACTACTATAAAAAAAGTCATAAAAAAATAATCTTTAAATTCTTATGATCGTCAATTTGAATTTCTTTAATGACAGATCTCCAGAGCTGACGGCGTTCTGCCAGTTCCAGCGTCTTATATATCGAATCAAGATCCATTTTCAAGAGTTTCTTGATCGGAGCCAGATCTTTCTGATCCTGGTTGCGTGGGAGATCTTCCAATTCTTTCATATATTTCTCTTTATCCATTTTTAATTCATCCATGGTGATTATGTCGTTTATGTACAGATCTTTCAGTTTATCAATTTTTTTCAGAAGCGTAGCTCTCCGGGAATCATAATCAACAATCTTTGCACTTGCAATCTCATATTCTGCAATATGCTCCTGCAGGAGATCTTTGACATTTATAAGCAGGTATTTTTCTATATATGATTCGGAAACCATCTTACGGTTGATACAACGCTTATTAGGATAAGCCCCATGACATTTGTAGTACGGATATTTGTAAAAACCACCGGCTTTTTTCTTTGCTTTTTGTGTAAATCCAGAAAAAGCCTGACCACAGTGAGCGCAGCGAAGCAAACCACTAAACACGTAACTGTATTTCTGGCTGCTTTTGACATTAATGGCAAGCAGCTCCTGTACACGATCAAACAGATCTGCCGGGATGATGGCAGGGCAATAATGATCGTTATCCCGGAATACTCCAATGTATTTCTTATTTTTCAGAATAGACTTTTTGAGATTGTCCTGGGACATAATGATCCCCATGTCAGACTCCAGATGCGTGATCGTCTGATTCAAAGAACCACATTCAGCATAAAACTGGAAGATATGCAGCACCTTGTCTGCGTCATGGTTAGGCACAAGGTGTTTGTTTTCGATAGAATATCCAAGAGGAACTTTGCCGGATAAAACTTCGCCCTGCCGGTATTTATAGTCAAATACATCCCGGATCCGGACAGAATCGTTTTCTGCTTCCAACTCCGCAAAGGTCATGGACTGCGCGACGAAAGCCCGGCCGTGTGGCGTCGTGGTATCAAAGTACGGCTGATCGACAGCAAGCCAGTCGCAGTGATTCGCTTCGAGAATCGCCTGCGTATTCAAATAATGTCGCAGACTACGGAACCAGCGATCAAGTTTAGTAAATATAATCAGATCCACGCGTCCAAGTCGGACATCATCAAGCAGCTGCTCAAAGTCCCCACGCTTGATTTTTCTTCCGGAGATACCGTCGTCAATGTAAACACCGGCAAGAACCATATTTTCTTTAGATACAATATAGTTCTTACAGGTAGAGAGCTGTTCGTCAATGCTGTCTCCTTTTTTCGCTTGCCGGTCCGTGGAGACACGTACATATATAGCAACATTTGTTATACTCATAGTATCACTCCTTAAAAATGGGTATAAAAAATACACCTATGCAGGCGTATCAGTTCATGCTATAATCAAATTGTTCGGAAAAGATTGTAGCATCAACTGATAGCTGCAAAAGATTCACACAAAGTCGTCCTGGTGTGCCAGCACTGGGGCGATTTTTATTTGCAATGTTCGAAATAATATACTAACTGTTCCTCTTTCGTCATATCTCCAGATATATCCACTGTATCTTTATTTTTATAATCTTCAATATAATTTCCTGGTTCATTATAAGAAAAATAATGACCATCAGAAAGACTAATCAAAGTAGGACCAGATTCAGGACAATATATACAGGAGCTTAAACTGTATTTGGAAAGAACGTCATTTGAACTATTCTCTCCTTCCGCATAATTAAAAGAGATTGTTAAATAGTCACCAGATTCCTTTTTATATTTCTGAGCTGTACATCCGTCTGTAAAAGCAACCTGCAATTCACGACTGCCATTGTATTTTTCTTCTGAATACGGGAGTTCGCTATCTTCTATCAATAGAACAACGTCTGAGTATGACATATCAGGCGTGATTGACAAATACAAGGATTGAAGACCGTCCAAAGTGTAACCGGATAAAAGATTGTCAGCAGAATCTACTGCCTGGTCTTGATCGGCAACATTTTTGGAGCTGGCCCATACGGGAGCCGGTGAAGCTGCCATAATTCCACACAGCAGCAGAGCGAGCATTTTCTTTCTCATGTAGTGCCTCCTTAAATGGAAAAATTTACCGGTAGTATTATGACGAACCTCCACTTTATAATGTTTCCTGCACCCAGCTGTTACTAATAACGGGAAGGTGTGGGAACAATGATGAAAAGAAAATACATACATTATGGCAACTGTAAAATATATGCTTTGTATTATCACAGCAACAATACTATATATATTAATCTTAACTTTAATTGGGGAACTCAAATCATAATACTTAAATAGTTAGTTGCAGCTGGGTGTGTTTCACCCAGCATTTGAATTTTCATCACCTGTAACAGGTGGGTGCATAATTTCTAATTCTTCTGGGCTGTCTGGAGCACCACCAGCACCCATAAGATTCTCTTTAAAGTGATTCAGGATCTGTCTCCGGATCGCTGGATCGATTTCAAAATAAGTCTTAATGATTTCCTTTTCAAGATCTGTCGCATTATGCTGCGCGGCAAATTCATCAAGACTGAATGTCTCTGGTTGTATGCACATAGGTTCTGTGCCATTTCGCAACCATTCTTCTGTAACTCCAAATTCTGTAGAAATTAATTTTATTATATGTTCTTTTACTTCTACACGTCCGCGTTCCAGATTGTTGATTACATCTCCACTAACTCCAATGCGTTCGCCAAAGGCTGCGCGAGACAGACCTTTTTTCTCACGCAACAACCGTATACGTTCGTTCAAATCAATACCTCCTTTCTGCTTAATAAAAATATAACACGTTAAAATTGGTTAGTCAACCAAAAAAGAACGAAAAATTTAATACAAATGGTTGACATACCAAAATATGCATGATATATTTAGTTAAACAACCAAATAAAACCAAATGGCAAACCAAAAAGGAGCACAACATAAATGGCAATCACAAGAGAGGTAGATACGGATGTATATTGCGATATTTGCGGCAAATGGGTTATAGGCTGGAGATCCGACAATGATGGAGTTAGCAGGGCATGGGCCGCTAAGTATGCGAGAAAGAAAGGATGCACAGTTGGAAAGAAAATCATCTGTAAAGAGTGCAGGATAGAGAAGCGGATCCAGACATGCAGCATACAGCAAAAGATTGGAAGTGCAGGAAGAGACAGCGATGGAACCTGTATGGGATTCGGAGGTGAAGCATCAGATGAACCACTGGAAAAGTGTAAACAGTGTATAGCATGTACATCATACCAATGGAAAGAAGAATAGCCGAAACGGTCAACAATGACCGTCTGGACACGGTGGCAACGTGTTCACTGATGAGGTAAGCCAGAAAGGGGCGAAAGATATGTCACAGAAGAATATGGAAGTAATGTTAAGCATGGAAGACAAAGCCGAAGCCGAAGAACTGACAGCGTTTCTGCAGTCTGTAAACATCACAAAGCAGACACTGATGGATACATTCCTGAAAGGCGTCAAGGTGGGTGCAAGCATGTCGGCTCAGAAAAAGCCGGCATAAGGGAGGGACGACCTTGATTGAAAGATGGAAAGATATTCCAGGATATGACGGCAAATACCAGGCGAGCACAGAGGGGAACATCCGGAGAACTTTGAAATCCGGACAGTTTCGCAGCATGACTCCCTATCACAAAAAAATGAAAGGGAGTCAGCGCCTGGTTGTGAAGCTCACAAAAGACGGAAAAGCGAAAGAGGAGATAGTTCTCTCCCTGATTGCAAGGACGTTTTTAGGACCTGTTCTTGACGGTGCGGTTCCGTATCATAAGAACGGAATGCAGTCTGAGAATCACATAAACAATATAGCATACATACCCAGACAGGAACTTGGAAAGCTGACCGGTTACAGTTCCAGAAATAAAATAGTCGTGAAATTGGACAGTTGCGGACAGGATGTGGAATATTACAGATCTGCGAGAGAAGCAGCGAAAAAGAATTTTTTGAGTCGACAAGCTATCACTGATCGTTGTAACGGGAAAACAAAACGCGGACCGGCTCCGGATGGATACGAATATGCCTGGGACAACAGCGAAGCAAGCCGACGCAAAGCAATAAGACGCCTGGAGCTGGCTGGCGGATATACACCAATGCCGACAGCTCCTGCAGTAGAATTTGAGTTTTAGGAGGGGGAAGAAGATGGAAACACAAGGAACATTTAACGCGGTAAGGTTCTACGAAACTCTTGCCGCGATCCTCTCAAAGAAGCATGGCGTTGAGATCACCGTAAAGGTGAAGGAAAAGCCAAAAGAAAAAGAGGAAACAGCTTGAACTATGACAACTACATAAGGAGATAAGAAATGGAACGAAAAATAATAATTTCATTGGTATCCGGGTACCTGGTTTCTATGCTGCCGATCTGGACGATCGACAGCAGAATGCAGGAAATCATCCTGACATTTGCAGTATCTTTCTGCATCCTCTCCGGCCTGATCTGGATTGAGGAGAGGATACAGGACATGAAAAAAGCCCTCACGTTGGCGGACGTGAGAGCAAAAAGAAAAAACAACCTTTTCAAATAGTATAAAGAAAATATGGGGAAATGTCAAGGAGGATTGAAGATGTTAAAAACAGACTATAAAGGATTCGGAGAATTTATGGAAAAAATCAAAACAGCAGGAGAAGAAGAAACAAGAACACTATGCGGAATACGACAGCAGATGTGGCTGAACGAAATTTCCGATTTTATTTTTCCAACTCCGGTGGGAGATCTTCCGTTCTTAATCAATGCGTTGGAGATATTGGCGCAGACAATTAAAAAAACGAATCCGGAAGCGAAAGATTGCGCGAGAGAAATTATTAACGGAACTGGCTGGGAAGTGCAGGAGAGTACAATCAACAAGAACATGAGCGAAGCGGCTGCAAAAGCATGGCACGAATCAGTTAAGAATAACAAAGGTATTATGTAAACTAAAAAGGCAACACCGGATCCTTGAAAAATAAATGAAAGTAAGTCGAAAAAGCAGGGGAACGAAAGCCCCTGTTGCTTACTTGCTAAGAGTATTAAAGATGGATTCAAAACAGGGGATACGATAATGAGTTACATGTGTAAAAGAATGAGGTTCCGGAATGCCATAGAGGTGTATGAATATCACACGGCAAAGTATGGAGCACCAGGACAGGAGAGGCAGGAGAAAAAGAAAGCCACTCCGGAACAGATGGCAAAGAGGAACAGATACAACAGGGAGAGGTTGGCAAGGTGGAAGATCCGGAACAATTTTGATGTAGATGATTATTTCACAAGATTATCATACGAGAAGGACAAAAGACCGGAATCCATGGAAGAAGCAAAGGAAGACTGGAAAGCATTTCTGCAGATACTCAGAAGGGAATACAAGAAAAGAGGAGCAGAACTGAAATGGATGCGGAATATAGAAGTCGGTACAAGGGGAGCCTGGCACATCCACATCATAGTGAACAGGATTCCTGACACGGACGTTATTCTTGCGAAAGCGTGGAAACACGGACAGATACAGAATCAGCTTCTGTATCAAAAAGGCGAGTTTGAGAAACTGGCCAACTACATAACGAAGACACCGGAGACGGACAAGAGACTGAGAGAGGCAAACTATTCCGCATCACGCAATCTTCCAATTCCGGAGCCAGAGAAAAAAGTGTATAAACACTGGAAAACATGGGGAAAAGTCAGAGTGCCGAAGGGCTGGGAGGTGGAAAAAGACTCATTGCATGAAGGCGTGAATGATCTGACAGGCTACCAGTACCGATCTTACACTCTGATTAGAACAGTTCGACTGCCAAAACAGGAAAAGAAGAAAGCAAAGAAAAAGAGGGAAAGGGCATGAAGGTAAACATATATCTGGAGACAGATAAACAGTCCCAGGAATGTATGCAGCGTAAATACGGGTATGTGATCGAAACGATATTCAAAGGCGCACCGATAACCAGAGAGGGATTCGGAAGCATTGAGGGAACATATCACAAGACGAACCTGCAAGCCCTTATAAAAGCCCTGGGACATTTTCACAAAGAATGTGAAGTATGCGTATATACAAGAGACGCATTTGTTGCAACGCGGATTCTGAAAACTGACGACATGATGGCAGCAGGATTCAAGGACACAAAATGAAAACCGATAAAGAACGCCCAGGAGTGGGAGACGGCCTGCAAGAAGCTGCAGGAGTGCAATATCACAATATCCTCACAGACTGGGAAACATACATATTCAGCATGGTTACAGGAGGAAATGAAGAAACGTGAAGCCGGAGGAAATATGGGGAAAGGGATGGAGCCTGAGACCGGAACAGAACCCGGCAGAAATGGAGTATCTGGGTGAGATCATTAAATCCGGATACAGATTCACATACTACAAAGACCGGAAAGGAGGGATTTACTTTGAAAGCGAACCAGAAGGAGGAAAACCTGAATGGATGCGCCGCGCCGACGAAGACCGAAAGCGAAGGAATAGACACAGACATTGAAGCCCTGGAGACTTACATCTGCGACAATATCTGTCAATACAGAGAGAAGACAACCAGCCAGGAAGCACTTGAGTATTATTTCTGCAGTTCGTGCGAAATGAGTAAGCACATAAGCAAAATAAAAGCAGAATATGACAAAATCAATTCTTTTGACCACAGTGAAGCATGGAAACTTATGCAGAAGTACAGAAAAATTACGCTCTGCAAAGAATGCGTGCAAAGACAACATCTGAAATCAGGAAGAAGCATATGCAGAATTTATGGCACTCTGGGAGGATTCCTGGAAGAAGACGAAGGATGTAGCCGGGGCGAAGAATGGGAATAACAAAGAAAAGGGGAAACGATTATGAGAACAATCGCAGTAATAAATTTAAAAGGCGGAGTTGCAAAGACGATCACATCAAACAGCGTCGCATATATTCTTGCAAGTCAGGGAAACAGAGTTCTCCTGGTGGACAACGACAAGCAGGGAGACGCGTCACGTGGATTAAACCGACGCACCCAGGACGGGGAAGGAATTGACCGAATTATGACAGCCAGACATCCGGAAGACTGGATGAATAAGCTCATTAAGCACACAGATTTTGAAGGTCTGGATGTCCTTCCGGCAAATATGCGGCTACTTAGTGCGAACCAGGAAGTAATGTTAGATCAGACGCGCCCACAGCAATTCCGTATCAAGGACGCTCTTGAATGCGTGAAAGATCAGTACGATTTCTGCATTATTGACAACGCTCCAGATATTAATGTATCAACCATTAACGCTTTGACAGCATGTGATGATGTGCTGATTCCGGTTGAAATCGACGACAATACAACTGAGGGATTGCCGGAGCTGGTGAGACAGATCGGATACACAAAAGAAGACCTGAACAAAGATCTGGAAAATTTCTGGATCTTTATCACGAAGTACGACAGAAGAAACGAAGCCCAGGCACAGGGACTGGAAATGATCCAGGCAGCAGACTATCCAATGCTCCAGACAAAAATAAGATATTCCAGAAAGGTATCTGAAAGCACGTATGCAAGGATACCGATTCCATTGTATTCTCCACGATCTCTGGCGGCGAAAGACTACGAAGATCTTGTAAATGAATACATAACTGCAGTGTGCATGAAATGCGCAAAGGAAGGAGGGGAGGACTGATGGCTTTTAACCTTGCCGATATGGTGAACAAACGTCCGAAGCAGGTGCAACAGGAAAATACAAGCGATACCGTATACAGAGACGTATTCGAACTTGTCCCGTCGAAAGAAAATTTCTACGGGACAGACCCGGACCGGCTCCGGGGCTTGAAAAATTCCATTCAGCTGTTCGGGGTAATGCAGGATGTCCTGATCGAAGATGTAAACGGAGAAGATCACATAATTTCCGGACACTGCAGAACAATGTGTTGCAGAATGCTTGTAGAGGAAGGACATGAGGAATTTAGAAAAATTAACTGCAAATACACGACAGTTAAGGACGACACAAGAAAAATGCTTCTGGAGGACGGCGAAGAAAATAATGAGACAACGCAGCTCCTTGAAAAGCTGGCAGTTATCCAGGCGAACCGGTTCAGAGAAAAAACTGACTGGGAGAAGATGAAAGAAGCTCTTGAGACAGAAGAAGTCATAAAAGGCTTGCGAGAGCTTACAGAGCTGAAAGGTAAGACAAGGGACATGGTGCGGGAGACAATCGGAGTATCCGGAACGCAGATGGAAAGATACCATGCAGTCCAGAAAAAACTCAGCCCAGAATGGATGAAAGAGTTTCAATCCGCAAAAATCAACATCACCGTAGCCCGCGAACTTGCAGATCTGGATGAAACATACCAGAAGAAAGCAATGGAACACTATGAGGACCACGACGGGATTACAGGAGCAGAGATCAAAGCATTTAAGAAACTGCAGGAGAATAACAGAGATATTCCTGGACAATTCACGATTGAACAGGCAACAGGGCAGCAGAGACCGCCAGAGAACGACACGCCAGTACAGCCAGAGCTGCAGATAGAAAGATTATTTGAAGCCTTAAACAAAGGCGAAAGAGAAAGAGTTCTCAAATGCGACACGAGAATGGCTGCATACTTAATCAGTATCCGGTACCGGGATGTCAGGATCAGAAACGGACATTTCAATTATCAGGCAAGTAAAGAGGGGATAACATTCAATCCTGAAAGTACAATGCAGTACAGCCTGACGTGGAATGAATTATCTGAGGAACTGGTGAAAAGATTCGGAAAGAAACAGAAGCCGGTCCGCATAGTATCCGTAGACGCTCCGGAGAAGCCACAAAGCACACTTACGGAAGCGGAAGCGGTAAAAGCACTATTTGAGGAGTATCCGGATAAATTAAAAACAATTATGAGGATATGCAGACAGTGCAAGAACAATGGCGAAGCGGCAAAAGCAGTACAAAAGAAAATAGCACCGTATGGATGGCACGCAGTTTCCGGAAGAGAAGTCGAATATTCGTTCATGGGATTTGCAGCAGGTTTGGAAATTACGGTCAAAAAGGAAAAAGTAGCAATGAAGTACGGCCGTCTGGTCGTAGAAGCGAAAAATTTATATAATCCATATTCACCGGAATTTGATGCGGAGGAAGGACGCTGCCAAAAAGCAGCAGATCAGGAAGAAAACGCTGCCGAAAAGCAGCAGGATAAAAAATCAAATACTTGGGGAATGATTCCGAGCACATGGGAGGAAGCACTTAAAGATATTCAGGTACCGACAAGCACAGAAATAACAGGCTATTTGTATGACGAAGAAAGAAACCTCAAAGAAATTCTTGAAGTAGAAGAAAAAGAGCCAGGTCTTCCATGGATGGAAATTTACAGGCAGCAGTTAATTGTCGGAGGACTTAGAATCATCAAAAAGATAATCGAAAGTCAGGAGGGTTAACAATTGCAGGAAAAGCCGATTTATATTCACCTTGAAATGCACAAGGAAATCGTAAAAAACGCATGGATCATAAGCCATGAGGGAAGAAAAATCCTTGTAATTGAATTTCAAGACACTGTTACAGAAGATGAAAGCGTTGCATATGTATTCACCCTGGCTAAAAGCCTGGTATCAGAAAAGAACACAAAAGAATTAAGCCCGGAAGTAATGCGGATGGTAAGAGGAACTTACGTCCGCATTCTGGACGCAGAAATGCAGGAACTTATTGACAGTGGAATTGAAATGGAGAAATAAAAAAATAATTTTTTTCATAATAACATCTCCTATAGAGATTTTTTAGCATATATAATTATATGTAGCTATTTTCTATGTTATTATATGATATAATTTATAAAAAATAAATAATTTCTGGAAAATATCTAAAAAATACTATATAATTAGTACTAGATAAAAGGAGGAGAATGATGACTGCATCTCAAGAAGATTATTTAAAATCAATATATATATTAATATTACATAAAAATGAAGCAAGAGTTACAGATATAGCAGACTATTTACAAGTTAGTAAAGCAAGTGTAAATAGAGCCTTAAAATCTTTAAAAGAGCTAGGGCTTGTGGATTATGAGACATATGGAGAGATAAAATTAACAGAAAAGGGTAAAGAAGAAGCAACAAACATTATAAAAAAACATAATGTTTTAAAAGCTTTTTTAATTCAAATTTTAAATGTTAATAACGAAACAGCAGAAGAA
>ERZ779902.258-NODE-258-length-24426-cov-3.684543_pt1 | contig 24426 bp, 18 predicted proteins | sample MGYA00511350_ERZ779902 | MGnify/ENA primary metagenome ERZ779902 (study PRJEB29588, sample SAMEA2146908) | human gut metagenome | biome: human gut; feature: human-associated habitat; material: faeces | place: Denmark | collected 2008/2010 ...
CCCTTGCCGGATAACGCACCGTTTTTATAACCGCCGACAATTCTTTTATACATACCGAACATATAACCGATTTCTTTGGAACCGCAGCCGATGTCGCCTGCCGGACAGTCCGTATCCGGTCCGATGTATCTGTAAAGCTCTGTCATAAAGGACTGACAGAACCGCATAATCTCGCCGTCTGATTTCCCCTTTGGATTGAAATCACTGCCGCCCTTGCCGCCGCCGATTGGCAGTCCTGTCAGTGAATTTTTAAAAGTCTGTTCAAAACCTAAAAATTTGATAATACTCTGATTGACACTGGGATGAAGTCTGATTCCGCCCTTGTACGGACCGATTGCACTGTTAAACTGTGCGCGGAAGCCTCTGTTTACCTGAACCTTTCCTGCATCGTCCACCCACGGTACGCGGAAGGAAACGATTCGTTCCGGCTCACACATACGCTCTAAAATCGCATTTTTTTCATAACGGTCATCTGCTTCTACAACCGTTCTTAAAGATTCCAATACTTCTGTCACTGCCTGGATAAACTCCGGCTCATTACTGTTTTTTTCAGATACTTCCTTGATTACTTCATCTACATATGCCATCAGACATTACCTCCGAAACCTAAATTTTTTTAATCCTGCACGATGCCCGTCGGCAACCCCGTGCTTTCACAAAATGAAAAAGCCGTTTCCGAAAACACTGCGTATGTTAGACTTGTCAAAAAAAGAAGTCAATAACCTTTTCTTTGTTTGTTCGATAATTTTTTCTTTTTAAATTTCCCCTTAATTTGTGAAAGGTTTGGAAACTCAAATTTAATGAAAATAAATCCATGTTTGTGAACCTCCGGCACATCCCCCGTATTTGGTTAAGTTTTCTAAAGTTTTTCTTCTTTGTTTTCTTTACTTTCTGCCGGTTATTGTTTAATAAAATTAAGGGAATTTATGGGCGGTTTTGCGCGTTTTTTCTGTATCAATAAGACAATCTTAAAATCCGAACCGGATTTTTGAAATTTTTGAAAAAAAGGATTGCATTTTAAAAAGCGCTGATGTATTATCATTACATCGACATGTAGTATTCAATACTACATGTGATTATTTTAAATACCAGTGCATATAATATTTTATAATGTATATGTCAAAACATAAAAATATCAGGACATGCCGAACACGAAAAATCCAATAAAATAATGGAAATGCAGTGTACTCGGAGATTGGAGGAAATTATGAAACATTTTAAATTAAAAGACCCCGGAAGTGCCATTACTCATTTTATCGGTATGATGATGGCAATGTTTGCCGCAACACCGCTGATTCTGCGTGCCATGCGCGCTCCGGATACCGTTCATGTCATTTCTTTAAGTATTTTTATTGTGAGCATGATTCTGCTGTATGCGGCAAGCACAACTTATCACACTTTTGATTTGTCTGAACGCACGAATAAAATTTTAAAGAAACTCGACCACTGCATGATTTTTGTACTGATTGCCGGTTCTTATACGCCAATCTGCCTGATTGTCCTGCATGGTCGCACAGGGCTTATGCTGCTGGCACTGGTCTGGAGCATTGCGATTCTCGGCATTATTTTTAAGCTTTGCTGGGTTACATGTCCGAAATGGGTTTCTTCTGTGTTATACATTGCCATGGGCTGGGTCTGTGTCCTTGCATTTACACAGATTTTAAATTCACTGCCTGCTGCCGCATTTAACTGGCTGCTTGCGGGCGGTATTATTTATACGGTGGGCGGTATTATTTACGCATTAAAGCTTCCGATTTTTAACGCACATCACAAATACTTCGGTTCACACGAAATTTTTCATCTATTTGTTATGGCAGGCAGCATCTGCCATTTTATTATGATGTTTGAATATGTTGCGGTTCTTCCGCTGGCTTAAAACAAAAAAGAATGATATACGTTTTTTGAGAATTCTCATAATTTCCGTATATCATTCTTTTTACTTTATTCCGCTGTTTATCTGAATTTTATTTCAGCTTTAAACCTCTACATGTCCGTTTACAACATTCCATGTTCCATACTGGTTATCTGCCGGTCCATTGTACGTCAAATCCAATGCACCGTTTCTGATATACCACCAGCCATAATCATTTAATTTTTCACCAATCATCACTGCCAGCAGGACGACTGCCATAACCACAAGCAGGACTTCCCTGTAATACAAAAAGAAATCAAACACATATCCATTGTAATTTTCAAAGACATCTGCCTGCGCATCTGTCAGTTTCCAGATTCTTAAATACGAAATCCACGGAATCACCATTGCAAATACCGCAATCATCCACGCGAATACACGCTTGTACCCCGGTACACTTTTATTTTTCATTATGCTTTCTCCTTTAAGTTTCTTATTCATTTATTATCCATGTTCCTTTTCTTTTCGTTTTATTATACCCGCCTGCAATCCCCTTTTACAAGTCCCACGCTGCATATTCCGTCTGTCTTTTTACAAATCTGCTTTCCCGTACAGGCAGCGTAACAAAAGGAGGCTTCCGACTGTTATGTCTGAAACCTCCCACAATCTATAATACAAGCGCCCGCGTACCTTTATCTACCCACTTAAATTCCATTCCTGCCATATGGCTGATTTTATTGCTTTGCTTTTTGTGTGAATTTTAAAGGCGCTTTATTTTCTTATCCTTTGCATACTAGTCTTCAAAATACGCCGCCGGGTCTACCGGTTCGCCGTCCTTTGTCAGCATAAAATACAGATTCGGGCCTTCTTCTACATAATATGCTGTCGGGTCGGATACCGTTCCCAAAAGCTGTCCTGCCACAACCGTGTCGCCTTTTTTTACCACCACATTATCTATCAGTCCATACGTTGTCACATAACCGTCACCGATTGCTACTGCCACGGTATTTCCCGTTTCTTCACTGTAAGTTACGGATTCCACAACGCCGTCTGCTGCCACACCGACATTGGTTCCCGCTTCTGCCGCAATACTGACTGCCGGATTACATTTATACATTCCAAGTGTTTTAAAATAAATGGTCGTATCCATGCTGTATTTTAAAACAATATCGCCGGTTACTGGCCACATCAGCGTATCACTTTCATCAAAAGAGTACGCCGCAGCCGGATTTGCCTTGGCAGAAGTCTTTGCCGCCTGCGCTTCCTGTGATTCCTGCGATTCCTCTGCCGTGTCTGTTCCTTGTGCTTCCTTACCGGTTGTGATATTTTCCTGCGCGGCAGAAAGTCCTTCTGCCTTTGCACCGGCATTGGCAGCTTCCGCATCATCACTGCCGTCTGTCTTTTCCGGCACCTGTAAAATGTCAGAATATTCCTGTGTTACATCTTCTGTCCGAAGTGCTACATTATCCTGTCCAGATTCATTTAAGTTGACGATATTTTCCTGATTTTCTTTTCGTCCGGAATTGACCGCCACCGAATAAATTCCGTATCCAAGTGTCAGAATAATAGCAAATGATATGATTGTGCCAAAGACTTTTTCTTTATTCAGTTTGAATCCACTGTCTTTCATATGAACCTCCATTCCTTTTTCCGCCAGATATCTGACTGACCTTTGATGTTAATATGATTGCCAGTTTTCATCAAACTATACGTCTGATTACTGTGAAACAATGGTAATTCCACTGTAAAATGCCTTTAAAATCTGCTCGTAAGAACTGCCTTGTTTTGCCATAAAATCTGCGGTATAAAGGCTTACACCCATACCATCACCTAAGCCTTTTGTCGTAATTTTAATCTTGCCGTTACTGTTTTCAATCGTCATTGCCGCAGACGATAAACCCAGAATTTTTGCAAATTCCGTTCCGCTCATAATGACATTGCCTGCCTGTATTTTGGTCACATAACCGCTGTCGGTTTTCGACACAATCTGAATATCCTGAAATGGCGCTTCTTCGTGCAGCCCTGCCTGCTCATAGCCGCTTTTTATCTTTTTGACAAAGTCTTTATACGTAAATGTTTCTACCCTTAAATAATCTGTGCTTTTAATATCCTCCGGGCAGTCCACCGCCGCAAGATACGCATATTTTTCTTCTGAAATCTCACTCCCGGACAACGTCTTTCCGGCACTGACTGCTGTATATTTTGCCTCAATATATGCATTCTGATACATCAAAACACTGCTGCCGGTTGATGCCACACAGTCTGCAATCAACGCATAATTACTTTCATAATTTTCCTGCCATGATGCCTTCATCTGCTTTTCGGTGAAAAATTCCAGACCAAGGCTTGTACTGTCCGCCTGCATCGCCGCTCCCATCACCCGGTAAATATCGGTACGCACCATGACACTTTCCGCTTTTAATACTTCAATTTCCTGCGATTTGTCAAACCGTGCCGCAAGCACCATCACAATAAACTGATTCAAATCCACCGCCTGCGTGGCATTTTTATACTGTATAATGACTTTCCTGCCCTGTATTACGCTTTCCGACACATTCTGCTCAATTCTGCCTGTCACGGTGGCTGTTACGGCATACGGCACAAGCAGGTCTATGAGAATCACTGCTGTCAGTACGGCGGCTTTATTTCTTAAAAAAATTCTTGTCCGGTTCATCGCGTTTTCCATCTCTTTCCGTAAACCTTTTAAGGTCTGCTATAACAGTTTATGAAAGAAATCAAAAAAAATGTACAGACAACCGGGAAAGATTTACTTTTCCGGACTGCCTGCACAATTCCGTTTATAATCATTTTTATATCCGGTCACAGACCTGCATGATTTATCAACACTTCCATTTAGTTCATCGGAACGTGGACTTTCTTTAACTTCCAGATATCAGATACATATTCTTCAATCGTTCTGTCGGATGAGAACTTACCTGCATTGGCAACATTTAACATCACGGATTTCGCCCAGCCTGCGCTGTTCTTATAACGGGCATCAATCTGTTTCTGTGCTTCTGCATAAGAACGGAAATCTTTTAAGATAAAGTACGTATCTGCACGTCTTCCGCCCTGGTTACTCAGCAGTGAATTGTAAATATCACGGAACATCTCAGGGTCTTCCGGTGAATATTTACCGTTAATCAGCTCTGTTAAAATCTCACGGACCGCCTGATCATTGTTAAAGATTTCCATCGGGTCATAGCCGCCTTCATTCTCATAGCGGATAACTTCATCTGAACTCAGACCAAAAATCACTGCATTTTCAATGCCGACTTCCTGAACGATTTCAACATTGGCACCGTCCATTGTTCCGAGTGTCATCGCACCGTTTAACATAAACTTCATGTTACCCGTACCGGAAGCCTCCTTAGAAGCCGTTGAAATCTGCTCGCTGACATCGGCTGCCGCAAAGATGATTTCACCATTGGATACACGGTAGTTTTCAATAAATACAACCTTAATCTTTCCGTTGATGGAAGCATCGTTGTTAATCACATCTGCCACATTGTTAATCAGCTTAATCGTAAGCTTCGCAATCCTGTATCCGGCGGCTGCCTTTGCGCCGAAAATAAATGTTCTCGGTGTCATATCCATATCCGGATTTTTCTTTAATTCATTATACAGATACATTACATGCAGAATATTCAGCAGCTGGCGCTTGTATTCATGCAGACGCTTTACCTGTACGTCAAAGATGGAATCCGGGTCTACATCAATGCCGTTATGTTCTTTGATATATTTTGCCAGACGGACCTTGTTCTTTCTCTTAATCTGCATAAATTCCTGCTGTGCCTTTTCATCATCCACATACGGAAGCAGCTTCTTTAACTGCGGCAGGTCTGTTACCCATGCATCGCCAATCTTATCCGTAATCCATGCGGATAACAGCGGATTGCCGTGTAAGAGAAATCTTCTCTGTGTAATACCGTTGGTCTTATTGTTAAACTTCTGCGGCATCATTTCATAGAAATCCTTTAATTCCTGCTTTTCAAGAATCTCTGTATGGAGCTTAGCAACACCGTTTACAGAGTAGCCTGCGCAGATTGCAAGGTGTGCCATTTTGACCTGTCCGTCATAAATGATTGCCATCTTGCGGATTTTTTCCTGGTCGCCCGGATATTTTGTCTTGATTTCTTCAACAAATCTTCTGTTAATTTCTTCAACAATCTGATAAATTCTAGGAAGCAGTCTTGAGAACAGCTCTAACGGCCATTTTTCAAGCGCTTCTGACATAATCGTATGGTTGGTATATGCAACGGTCTTTGTCGTTACGTCCCATGCTTCATCCCACTCTAAGCCTTCTTCATCCATAAGGATACGCATCAGTTCCGCAACCGCAACGGTCGGGTGGGTATCATTTAACTGGAATGTAACTTTTTCATAAAGCTTTCTGCAGTCGTCGTGGTGCTTCTTATACTGGTCTACCGCTCTCTGGACGCTGGCTGACACAAAGAAATACTGCTGTTTTAAACGCAGCTCCTTACCTGCATAATGGTTATCATTCGGATAAAGCACTTCGACAATATTCTTTGCAAGGTTTTCTTCCTCAATCGCCTTCTGGTAATCACCCTTATCAAAAGAGTTCAGATTAAAGGTATTGACCGGCTCTGCATCCCAGATTCTTAATGTATTCACGGTATTGTTGCCGTAGCCAACTACCGGAAGGTCATACGGTACTGCAATGACAGAACGGTAATCTTCCTGTACAAACATATCTCTGCCGGTCTTTTCATCACGGTAAGAACGTACATAGCCGCCGAATTTTACTTCATAACGATATTCGTCACGCTTAATTTCAAACGGATTACCGTCTTTTAACCAGTTATCCGGCACTTCAATCTGATAGCCGTCCTTAATCTCCTGCTTAAACATACCGTATCTGTAACGGATGCCACAGCCGTATGCCGGATATTCCAGTGTTGCCAAAGAATCCAAAAAGCACGCTGCAAGACGTCCCAGACCGCCGTTACCAAGTGCTGCATCCGGTTCCTGATCTTCAATCACATTAATATCAATGCCAAGCTCTGCAAGCACTTCTTTAATCTCATCGTATGCCATGAGGTTAATCATGTTGTTGCCGAGCGCACGGCCCATCAGAAATTCCATAGACATATAGCAGACAATTTTAACATCCTGCTTTTCATATTCCTTGTGGGTTGCAATCCATTTATCAATGATAATATTCTTGACAGAATACGCAACTGCCTGAAACTTCTGCTGATCATCACATTCATCGATATTCTTACGATACAGAAGCTTACAATTATCCTTAATATCCTTTTTAAATTCCTCTTTGTTAAAAGTATTTGTTCTAACCATCTGCGTCCCTCCGCTCACAAAAAGTTTCTGTCTTTTCTTTAAGAAAGTAATAATATACCAATAATTATACACTGCGAACCAGATTTATGCAACATCAGTATCTTTTTTGCTTTCCTATGAATTCCATCTTATTTTCTTGTCAGTTCGTAGTATACAATACTGCCCTGCAACAGTTTTACTTCTTTACGCTCGCCGATTTCATAATACGGCGCAAGCTTTGCCAGATGCTCCTCTTCATGGACATTTATCATGTACGGGTTTACAATCAGTACCGCCTTATCCTTTCCCTTTGATACCATTTCGGAAGAAAAATATTTTACTTCATTATAGAATTCCATTTCCTGTGTATTTTCATTCTCATAAAAAACTCTTTTTTTCGTTTTTTCATCCCAGTTTAAATAATAAAACGGAAGATTGCCGCAGATAAATGAACCGTTGCTGTCCGGGATATAAATATCCGTTGTATCTGGGTGGTAATCCACATCTGCAAGCACTTTATCATATGCCTTGTCAATATACGTATACTGCGTATTATAAATGAGGTAATCCCCGTAATAAATGCTGTTGATATCGCTGACCTTTCCCGTAAAACAAAGCGTTGTATTTCCGGTATCCAGCTTTAAAAACAACCCTCTTGTCACCGGGTCAATCGTAAATACGCACTCACCGGCAAGTAAAACGCCAAATACTGCCGTCACTGCCATGCCTGCATATTTTTTCTTTAAAAATGTGCTTTCCGGCAATTCTGCCGCAAAAAGCGCCATACAATAAAAAAATATCAGATACAGCAAAACATCACCCGCTACATTATATCTTGCCACCGATGCCGTAATATACAGACATGAAAACGATAAAAATGCAACAAATGCTCCGGCGATGCCGCAGATTTTACACGATGCCTGAATTTTTTTCCTGCCTTTTACTTTTAAAATAAACCACCACGCAACCGCAATGACAATACCGGCTGTCAGTATCCAATTGAAATTTAACAAAAACTGCTGTTTTAATTTAACTGCCACAAATGCCGGCTGAAAGCCCAGACAATTCTCTCCTGTGCTGTCCCAGCGCAATCCCGGTTCTTCATTTCCGTTTTGTGTCCACGTTGCAATACCACCGATAAACTTTGTATAATACAGCTGTAACAGTGTCACTGCAAGAATTGCATATAACTTTACATCTTTAAAAATTGCTTTTACGGCATGGCTTCTCTTTTCTGCAATATGCTGGATAAAAATGCCAAACACCAGTCCGCCGACCAGCACCAGTCCTGTTTCTTTCGTCTGAAAGCACAGAAGCGAAAAAAACGCCGCAAGAACCGCCTTGTCATACACATAGCTGTATAACAGAAATATAAAAAATACCGCCAGTGCATAGTCCGGATTAAAATACATGGTCATACCGAAAAACAGTGGTGAAAATGACAGTAAAAATGTACACACCGCTGCTTTTCCTTCTGTAACCTGCGGCAGGATTTTTAAGAATATGCGGTACACACACCACAGCGCCAGTGCCGTCAGAATCAGGCTGGTCAGTGTAACACCGATGACTTCCTGCGAAAAAGCAAGTTCTCCCGGCAGATATACAAGGCAGAATCCCAGTGTCGGATGTCCGCACAGCGCATAATTTTCCACGAACTCTTTAAAACCCGTATATTCAAAATGATGTGTTCCGAGAATCAGCCGATAATAATATTCTCCCGAATCCCAGCGCGGAAGCTGTGAAAGCAGCGGCACACGGCATAAAACTGCAATAAAAATAAGAATCAGCACCCACTTATGCGTATTGAAAAATTGTCGTATATTTTGCAGCGAAGCATTTTCCATACACAGATTTAACAGATATTCTGTGATAAAATAAGCCGCAGCGAAAAAAATCATTGCCAGATAGAAAATACTCCGGCTGTCTGCTGCCACCATATACAGCTTATAAAGTCCGGTTGCCAGACAGAATGTCATCGGAACAATACAGACAACCGCAATCTGACCTGCGTATTTTTTCAGATACCGGCACACCAGAGCAATCAGCACTGCTGTCACTGCCATTGCCGCTATCAGGATACAAAGTGGTCTTTTACCTCTCCATTCCAGTATATAGCCGCCGTAAATCAACGATGTCACCAGCATCAGCAGCACTGCCGCCACTGCATGATACACTTTTTTTAGAAACTCCATATTCATCTCCATTCTTTCTTTACGCTTAAAACACAAATTGCATCAGGCATATTTTTGAAATAACCTGATGCAATTTGTCCGTTGCAGTACTGTGCAGTGTTACACTAAATTCTCTCTACGCCCAGTGTTACCTGCTCACCATTAATATTCCATTCTTTTGTAAAGCCTTTTGCTTCTCCCTCTGTAATGTCTTCTGCCAGAACAATCTTTGTAATCTGTGCTGCATTTTTGTCAATCAGTGCAGAAATCTTGTCATTTCCGCTGACCGTTACATGAATCTTATCCATTACTTCAAATCCTGCATCCTTACGCATGGTCTGAATCTTGCTGATGACTTCACGGATAAAGCCTTCTTCTAAGAGTTCCGGTGTTAAATTCGTATCCATAACAACCGTAATGCCCTTATCGGAGCTTGCCACAAAGCCTTCCTGCTGTGTCATTTCAATTAACAGATCTGCCTTTTCAAGCTGGATATCCTGTCCGTTTACCTGTAAGGTGATAAATCCGACCTTATTTAACTCATCCATTGCAGCATTGCCGTCAAGTTCACCAAGCTGCTTTCTGATTTCACCTAAGAACTTGCCGTACTTCGGTCCGAGTGTCTTTAACTGCGGCTTAAATGTGTAAGAAGTGAAATCTCTGACATCGTCCTTGTATTCAACTTTCTTTACATTTAATTCGTCTGCGATAATATCGGTAAAGAAATCATCCAGCTTCCACGGCGCTTTAATGAACATCTGTCCGATTGGCTGTCTGTTCTTGATATTGGTTGCGTTACGGCATGCACGTCCGATAACAACGGCATTTAATACGTCTTCCATATTGTCTTCAAGCTGCTTGTCAATCCATTCCTTATGAACTTCCGGGAAGTCACACAGATGAACGCTGATTGGCGCATTTTTATCAATGCTGCATACAAGATTTCTGTAAATGCTTTCTGTCATAAACGGAATCATCGGTGCGGCTGTCTTACACAGCGTAACCAGTGTTGTATACAATGTCATGTATGCATTAATCTTATCCTGTTCCATGCCCTTTGCCCAGAAACGTTCACGGCAGCGTCTTACATACCAGTTAGAAAGCTCGTCTACAAAGTCTTCCAACACTCTGGCTGTTTCCGTAATCTTATAATTTTCAAGATTGTTGTCCACTTCTTTGACAACCGTATTTAACTTGGAAAGAATCCACTTATCCATAACCGGAAGCTTATCGTATTCCAGTGTATATTTTGTTGCATCAAAATTATCAATATTTGCATACAATACGAAGAACGCATACGTATTCCAGATGGTTCCCATGAACTTTCTCTGACCTTCCGTTACTGCCTTGTCGTGGAAACGGTTTGGCAGCCACGGAGCGGAATTTTCATAGAAATACCAGCGGATTGCATCTGCGCCGTGTGTCTGTAACGCATCAAACGGGTCTACGGCATTTCCCTTGGACTTACTCATCTTCTGTCCGTCTGCATCCTGGACGTGTCCTAAAACGATAACATTTTCATAAGGTGCTTTGTTAAACAGCAGCGTTGAAATCGCAAGCAGTGAGTAGAACCAGCCTCGTGTCTGGTCTACGGCTTCAGAAATAAATTTTGCCGGGAACTGCTGTTCAAAAATTTCCTTATTTTCAAACGGATAGTGGTGCTGTGCAAACGGCATTGAACCGGAGTCAAACCAGCAGTCGATAACTTCCGGCACACGTTTCATCGTACCCTGGCACTTCGGACACTTGCAGGTTACCGCATCAATATACGGTCTGTGTAATTCGATATCGTCCGGGCAGTTGTCGGATTTTTCTTTTAATTCCTCAATGCTTCCGATAGACATCATTTCTCCGCAGTCTTCACACTGCCAGATATTGAGCGGCGTACCCCAATATCTGTTTCTTGAAATACCCCAGTCCTGAACATTTTCAAGCCATGCACCGAAACGTCCCTTACCGATTGTTTCAGGAATCCAGTTGATGGTGTTGTTGTTGCGGATTAAGTCATCCTTTACTTCTGTCATCTTGATAAACCATGATTCTCTTGCATAGTAAATCAGCGGTGTATCACATCTCCAGCAGAACGGATAATCATGTTCAAACTTCGGCGCATCAAATAACTTGCCTTCCTTGTCTAAATCCTTTAATACTTCCGGGTCTGCCTTCTTTACAAATAATCCGGCATATGGTGTTTCTTCTGTCAATTCACCCTTACCGTCTACGAACTGTACAAACGGAAGGTCATATTTTCTGCCGACCTTGGCATCGTCTTCACCGAATGCAGGGGCGATATGAACGATACCGGTACCGTCTGACATCGTAACATACGTATCACAGGTTACAAAATGTCCCTTCTTATGCTGCTTTTCGGCAACTTCAGCCGCACATGCATATAACGGTTCGTATTCCTTGTATTCTAAATCTTTACCTGTATATTTTTCAACAACTTCGTAGTCAACACCTGCGCCGCTTCCGAGTCCCTTACCTTCTTCAGCCTGAACGCCTGCCACAGTCTGACCTGCCTTAACAGCCAGTCCGCCAAGTACCTTGTCAAGCAGGGCTTCTGCCATATAGTAGGTATAACCGTCTGCCGCTTTTACCTTGACATAAGTTTCTTCCGGATTAACACAGAGCGCAACGTTTGACGGAAGTGTCCACGGTGTTGTTGTCCATGCAAGAAAATACGCATCTTCTCCCTTTACCTTGAAACGTACGACTGCGGAACGTTCCTTGACATTTTTATAACCCTGCGCTACTTCGTGTGAAGACAGCGGAGTACCGCAGCGTGGGCAGTAAGGTACAATCTTAAAGCCCTTGTATAACAGACCCTTGTCCCAGATCTGCTTTAAAGCCCACCATTCTGATTCAATAAAGTTATTATCATAGGTAACATACGGATGTTCCATATCTGCCCAGAAACCAACGGTTGATGAGAAATCTTCCCACATACCCTTGTACTTCCAGACACTTTCCTTACAATGCTTGATAAACGGCTCCAGACCGTATTCTTCAATCTGTTCCTTGCCGTCTAAGCCTAACATCTTTTCAACTTCAAGTTCTACCGGCAGTCCGTGTGTATCCCATCCTGCCTTACGAGGAACCATATAGCCTTTCATTGTACGGTATCTTGGAATCATATCCTTAATAACACGTGTCAGCACGTGTCCGATATGCGGCTTTCCGTTTGCAGTAGGCGGTCCGTCATAAAATGTGTACACTTCACCTTTTCTGCGGTTGTCTATACTTTTCCGGAAAATGTCATTATCCTTCCAGAACTTTTCTACTTCTTTTTCTCTTTCTACGAACTTCATATCCGGTGATACTTTTTCGTAAACCATATTGATACTTCCTTTCCTGCCCTCCGGCAAATAACTTCTATTTATAAACTACTGATTTTTGAGGTTTTGCACATTCCCACGCCGAGTGCGGTCGTCTGCGGCAAACTGCAACTTCGCGCGAGTGCGCATCATCGGCACGTAGTGCCTTTTGTGTAATATTACACAAAAACCCTCCGCCGTAATACGGCGGAGGGTAAAATCATTCGTTCTATCCAAAATCCAAAACCAATTACGACATACCAGCATATGCGTCCCCTGTAACGGTGGGATTACCGTCCTCATTTACTTACAGGTTTCCTGCTTTCAGTTTGGATGCTTGGAAGTGATGTTCAGATAAATTCTACTTGCACCGGCTCTCACCCTCCCGGCTCGCTTTTGCGTTCAAAGATATCCTACTGTCTTCGTCATAGCATTTAGGTTCATTTTATAAGAGATTATGGTTCTTGTCAAGAATTTTACGCTAATTATTTGCTTCCAGCCTTTTACTGATTTTAGCAAAATCAATTTTAAGTTCCCCGTTATAAATTCCCACAGGAATCTTATCCTGAAATCCGAAAATACTGACCGTATCTTCCGCATCATCATTCTGTGCAAATGTATAGACAATCACTTTCATATCCTTCGGGTCAATCATCCAGTATTCACGGACGCCTGCGTTGGCATATTTATAGGTCTTAACACCAATATCCTTTCTTCTTGTGGACTTTGACAAAACCTCTGCCACAAAATCCGGTGCGCCGTAAATACACCGGTTAATATCCTTGCTTCTGTCACACAGGATAATCACATCCGGCTCCACCATCGTCTTATCATCACAGTCGAGCTGGACATCGACCGGCGCTATATAAGTCATACAACTGCCTTCTTTTCCCTCGATAAATTTCTCAATCTGATAGCACATCTGCAATGCAATAATCTGATGTAGAGTTGTCGGTGCTGTCATTTCATAAAGGACACCGTCAATCAGTTCATATCTTTTATCCTCCGGCAGTGCATAATAATCTTCAAGCGTATATTCCCCCTGCTTCTTCTGTCCGTACGGTACTACCGTTTCACAAACCCTGTCCGACTGATTTACCCCAGCATCCGCCCCAGACTGCCGAGACTCCATATACAGCCCCTTTGTGCTTTCCGCGGCTTTGGACGGATTTTCCGGCTTTAACACACGTTCCAGCGCCTGAAGTGTTTCGTATCTTGGCGACTTTGTAACACCTGTGAATATCTTCTGAATCGTGCCTTTGGGAATTCCCGTAAGCTGTGACAGCCGGTCATACGAATAACCGTACTGCTGTTTATAATACTGCATCTGTGATAAATTCATGGCAATCGTCCTTTCTATCGGTAATACAAAACGGATACAATATGATACAAATTTATTATGTATCATATTGTATCCGTTTGTCAAGAATTTACTGCCATAAATATTATTTCCCATTAATATCATTATAATAGAACTGTAACAGCCCCACCCTTGCTTTCGTCCCCGTTTTTTCATTTAAGCTGGCAATATGGCGGTAAAATGCCGCTCGCGACATGCCAATCTCATGCGCAATCTCCTGTGCAGTCTTATCCGAGGTCACAAGTGCCTGCAAAACCTCCCGTTCCCGCTGTGTCAGCCCGTACTTCCCGCAAAATGCCGCAAATGAATCGTCAGAATCCGGGCAACGCTCCGTATCAATGCCGGTATCATCAGCCGTTCCACTAATATTTTCATCGGTATTCCCCACAGATAGCGGCTGTTCTTCCTGTTCCCCGGATTTCTTTTCTTTCACCGGACTTTGATACAAGAACAGCAGAATGCTGATTACCACAAACAGCACAACGGCAGCAATCATCATATAATATCCGTTTCCCATTTCAAACCGTGTCGTAATAAATACCGTAATCAGCGCACAAAAATTATTCACCGCACGCCCCATGCCTGCCCAACAGCCGGGGTGTTTCATTTCCGGTGCTATTTCCATAAATCCCGCCGTGAAATATACGGAAAAAAAGCCCGCTGACAGGTAAAATACGACCAGTCCCACAATAAACGGCATTCCAAGCATCATACTCATCATACAGATTGTCGATAACATCATCACGCAGTACATCACCATGTGCATATACCGCGATTCTCGAATGTCATACAGCATGCCTGCCGCAAGTCCGCTCACGGCAAGCAGAAGTCGCGGCCACTGTCCGACGTCCGCACTGCCCTCTGCATGAACCAGCGTGACCGCATTATCCAGCTCCGCAAATATAAATGTCATAAAAAATACGATTGCCGCCAGTAAAAATGCCCTGACACGCTTTTCTGTGACTTGTATACGCTCTTGCGCATACACCTCTCTACCACTGTCTTTCTTTCCATTTGAATCCATGCTCAACTTTTCTTTCTCAACAGCCGGCATATTTTCATCTTCCCGCAGGTGTACCGCCCTTTCATGAAAAAAAGCAGTCCCACTGCCGCAATGACAAATACCGCCGTTTCCGTCACTTTATCTTTTAAAAACCGGTGGTCTAAAAACTGTAAGCAGATGCCAAGCGCATAAGCAATTCCCGCAGGCACCGCAAGTCCTTTTCCTGCCTGCTTTTGCAGTGCCATATCCATATGTACTGCACTGCCTGTCATGCCAAGCATAAAAAATAAAAGACAGCCGCTTAACAGCAGCACACTGTAATTTTTATGCAGACATATTATCATAATAGAAACGGTGCAAAGCACTCCCGCCGCCCCTTCTAACAGCACTCTGTATCTGCGGTGTCCTGCATTTCTTATCCGCTCCGGTAACATTCCATATGCTAGAAATCCCATGGCACTGACCCCCAGCACGTAGCTTTGCGCCCGCACAACGCCGGTGGAATCTGTCACTGCCGCCATGAGATTGTCAAATAAATACTCCAGCCCCAAAAAGACAAAAAAGAATACACCCAATCTTACAATCGCCGTCCATACCGTCTTTTCTTTTAACTGTGCAAACATTTCATTTTCCTGCTTTCTTCATATAATAAAGCACAATACGCTGTTTCTCAGCTCTTTGCTTTCTAAGAATTAAAACAAAAACAGGAGCATCGACAGCCAGTACGATTACTGCCTGAAAATACTCCTGCCGTCTGTTTTATTTTAAAAATTATCTCTGTACATCAAAGGAAGCATTGTTCATCAGACTCTTAATCTGTGCAACACTTGTAATATTCGTATCGCCGCGGATAGAATGTTTCATTACGGAAGAAGCCACTGCGAAGTTGACAACATCTTCCGGATCCATATTTTCCATCAACGCATAAATCAGACCTGATGAGAACGCATCGCCGCCGCCGACACGGTCAACGATATCGAAATTAATGGTCTTGCTTTCGTAAGTCTCCCCATTGGTATAGAAGAATGCCTTTAAGGAGTTGTTGCTTCCTGAATGGACATAGCGGACTGTTCTTGCAATCGCCTTCATATGGTACTGCTTATCAATCGCCTTAAATACCCTGTCCATATCTTTAAATGAAGGGTCCATGGTCAGACCGTCTTTTACATCTGTTCCGTCTTCATTGTATACATGAATCGGCTCAATACCGATTAATACATCTACATATGGAAGATACTTGCTTAATACATCTCTTGCCGTTCCAAAAGACCAGAGTGTACTTCTGAAATTCGGGTCAAAGCTGACTGTCAATCCCAGCTTCTTTGCAACCTTTACCGCCTTATCAATCATACGACGGCAGTTGTAAGAAAGCGCCGGTGTGATACCGCTTAAATGCAGCCAGTCATAATCCTTTAATATATCTTCAAAGTCAACATCACTATAATCATATTCTGCAAATGCGGAGTTGCCTCTGTCATAAATAACCTGGGAAGCTCTTACGGCAACACCTTCCTCAAGGTAATACAGACCCATTCTTCCGTCTGCCTTGATAATGTGCTTTGTATGTACATCATTTGCCTTTAAGTAATTAATCGTAGACTTTCCTAAATCGGTATTCGGAAGTACCGTAAAAAATGTACTGTCTACGCCAAGATTTGCCAATGATACTGCAACATTTGCTTCCGCACCGCCATAATTTACGATAAAATCATGTGTTGTAACAATTTTTTCATAATTCGGCGGAGATAATCTTAACATCAGTTCTCCAATTGCTATAAATTTCATGTTGTCTCCTTCTCTGTATTTTCACAGTCGTATAAACGCTAATACTACAAAATAATCATACTACGGATTGCACTAAAATGCAAACATAAATCTTGCCGTCTTTTATCTGCCTGCCAATCCGCCAAGCACAACCCATAACAGCGGATTTACGGACACACTGCCGTCTGTAATGCCCTCAAAAATGCAGAATCCGATAACGGCTGGGGGCGGCACCGCCGTGTCAGCATACCTTTTCATGCTTCCCCTCATTTTCTATTTTTGTTGCATATTATCTGCGTGTAAGCTATAATAAACTTACGAAATTTTCACACGGAACAGGATTTAAGAGGTACATAATATGGATACATTTGCAGCACTCAATTCCATTTTGGTAAAGCTTTTCAACGATATTTTAAATATTGAAGAAAAGGCATTAATTACAGAAGAATTTAAAGATATTTCCGTAACGGATATGCACATTATCGAAGCGATTGGTATTGCAGAACCTCGTACTATGTCTATGATTTCAAAATCCCTCGGTGTCACAATGGGCACACTGACAACCGGTATCAACGGTCTGGTCCGCAAAGGATACGTTGTCCGCAACCGCAGTGACCGCGACCGCCGTATCGTATACGCTTCGCTGACCGAAAAAGGAATTGCCGCATATCATCATCACATGAAATTCCATAAGAGTATGATTGACAGCATTATGCAGGATTTAAGCGAAGATGAAGCCGTTGTGTTAAATAAGACCTTTAACCGTCTGGAAACATTTTTCGGACAGTGGACAGATAAACATTAAAAAGCTGCGTCTTATAAACGCAGCTTTTTTTATTCATGAAAGAGTGTATTGCGGTACTTCTTTAATGCCACTCTGAGCAGACTGCCTAATACACCGCAGACAATCACTTCCCCAAGTCCCACGGTCAGCATAAAATACCACAGCATGCCTTCTGTACCATACGCATATTTTAATACAAACGGCACGATAACAGTGTTTGCAAGTATCGGCGGCAGTGGCGCTGCCCACGGGTGTTTGCGCAGCATATAGGTTCCGACTGCACCGATCAGTGTTGCAAGACTGCCAAAGACGATATCCCAGATAACCGCACCACCCGTAATATTGGCAATCAGACAGCCGATAAAAAGTCCCGGCACTGCCGCCGGTGTAAATACCGGAAGAATTGTAAGTGCTTCCGCAACTCTGAACTGTATCGGACCAAAGCTCCAGTAGTCAAAGACAAATACCAGCACGACATAAATTGCCGCAATGACCGCTCCCTGCGTAATAAACGTTGTTTTTTCATTTTCATCTGTATATTCCTCATTTCCTTGTATTTCAGCCGGTATACTATCCATCCTCCCCAAAGCTGTTGCAGTAAATATCCAGAAATCTAGATACCATACCACACTGTCTTCCGATTTCCTCATAATTTTCCACCGTCATCGGCGGTACAGTCTGCCAGCCTAACATTTTATACTGTTGGCAGACCTTTGGATTATCTGATATTTTTGGAAAATTCCGGTATTCCCTTAAATACTCAAATCCCAGCCCGTAATCCTTCTTTGCCTGCTTCATCGCTGCCTTTCTGTCTTTAAAAATAGGCATTCCGTCTTTATTTGCACCTATCGCATAAGCCTCTCCATACTGCTGCCAGCGCTCAACCAGTTCCTGATTGTCACATTCGCCCACAACTGTCCCATAACAAATTTCACGCCGTATTACCGGCACTGCCACTATCGCCGCAATCAAAACTACGGTCACTGCCACTGCGGCTATAATCCCGTTTTTTGCAAGTGTGTTATTTATCATAGAATCACCCCTTTACAGCATTTCAACAGCCTGTTCAAATTCCTTTTCCGTTGTAATTCTACCATTTTCATAACAATATCTCAATGCTAAAAAAGCAACAAAGAATCCGCCGGTCATTCCCACCGGCGGATTCTGATTTATTTTATTAAAATATATTTTGCACTACTTGTAACAGCCGCAAAATCAGATTACTTTGTAACGCCTTCTGTCTTGTAGATAAATGTTACAGAACCGTCCATGTCATCTGCCTTTCCTGCAAAGGACTGATAATCTTTTCCAAGGTTGATAACCTTCTTAATTGTATCAATTGCATCGTCTGCATCACTGCCTACAAGAGATGTAATCTGGCTGATTCCTTCTTCGTTGAACTGAATCATACCGTTGTTTAATTCAACCACACCGTCATTTAACTGTTCTGCACCGTCGCTTAATTCGTGTGCGCCGTCATTTAACTGGGTTACACCGCTTGCTAATGCACCTGCTCCCTGTAATAACTGTGCTGTACCAATCTTTAACTGCTTTGCACCATCATCAAGAGCATTGATGCCTGTTACAAGTGCCGGGCTGCTCTCAGAGAGCTGACCGATACCGTTCTTTAAATCAGATGTGCCGGATACGAGTGCCGGAACACCGGATGCTGCTGTAAGCTGTGATGCACCTGCATCAAGCTGCTTTGCACCGGATACAGCATTTGCAATACCGCCGTTTAACGTATCGTTGTTACTCTTTAACTGTGAAAGTCCGCTGTTTAACTGGGCGCTTCCTGAAGAAACACTGCTGCTTCCCGCTACAAGCTGTCCAAGTGCTGTTTCTAATGTATCCTTCTTTGCAACGGCACTCTGTAAACCTGCGTTAACCTGTGCTGCGCCTGCGGCAAGCTGTGCCACGCTGCTGTTTACAGTATTTTCTACCTTACCGGCACTTTCATTGGCTGCCGTATTTACAAGGATAACCATTTCATTCTTATAAATAGAAGCTAAATCGGTAATGCCTGCTGCCTGTAACTGTGCGTTTGCCGCAATACCGGCATTTAAAGCTGTTACAACCGGATTAGAAGCATTTGCTGTTACAAATGAATATGCATCCATGTATTTATTGGCAAGTGCTGTCTGAGCTGCTGTTGTCAGTCCGCTTTCTGAATACATATCCGTAGCAGGCTGGATCAGCAGGTTATCATTTCCTAATGCTGAGAGTGTACCGTTTAACTGTGTGCCTGCGGCTTCAAGTGCCTGTGCGCTTGTCTTTAACTTTGTCTTATTGCTTTCATACTCACTGATAGAAGCTGTCAGTCCGTCTGATAACTGTGCCAGTCCATTGCTGACCTGTGCTGAACCGTCTGCTAATTTTACCATACCGTCCATCAGTCCGTTTTCACCTGAAAGCTGTGCCTGTAACTGTGCCAGTCCGTCTGCAACCTGTGCGGAACCGCTTGCGAGTGCGTCAGAACCGTCTGCCGCGCTTGCAACACCTTCTGTATACTGGCTGATACCTGCCTGTAATGCCGGAAGTCCGTTTGTTTCATCTGCAAGCTGGGATGTACCTGCCTTTAACTGGTTTACACCGTCATTTAAAGTCTTAGCGCCGTCAAATAACTTACCTGAACCGTCATATAACTGTGAAATACCGGAAGTTAATGCCGGCATAGAAGATACTACTGTGCTTAAACCGTCTGAGAGCTGTCCTGCACCGTTGTCTAACTGGGATACACCGTCTGTTAATGTCGGAACCTGGTCATTTAACTGCTGTGTACCGTCTGCAAGTGCCTTGCTTCCGTCTACAAGCTGCGGAGTTGCATCTGCAAGCTGGTTCGTACCGTCTGTGAGCTGGTCAGCCGCATCCTGTAATTCATTGACCTTATCCTTTAAGTTATCAATACTTAAATCATCTGTATCAATGTCAGATAAGAAGTTGCTGGTTGCCATAGACATCATCATATCCAGTTCAAAATCTGTCACATCGGCTGTGACTTCAAAGTATTCTGGAACATCTAAATCCAGTTTTTCATTGTCAAACTTCATATCCAGACTGTCTTTTAAGCCCGGCATTGTAATACCGAATACAACATTGCTGTCGTTGACTTCTGTAATCTTTCCGTTTGTTACTTCAATATTTGAGAAGTTATCGGAAGGAAGAAGCATGCCTGTTACCATTGTAAACGGAACATAAACCGTCTTTGTCTTTCCGTTTACGGTAATGGTCTTTTTCGCATTGTTTGTATAGTCAAAACGCATTGTGACTTTACCGCTCTTTCCTGCAAGGTCACTTGCTGAAATTTCCTTGCCGTCCAGATAGTAAGTTACCTTCATGCTGACAGGTGCGGTCTGTGTTGTTGTACCCTGATACGTAATGCTGTTGCCGTCTGCTGCCCATGTCAGGCTGTTTCCGTTGGTTGTGCTTGTTTCATCACCTGTTAAATTAGTAATGTTTGATAAGCTTGAAACATCTGTAATAGAAGACTTTCCTGTTACATTCTTTAATTTTTCATTAACGATAACATGATCCTGCTGTCCGTCAGCCTTTGTAAATACAAAAACGGTTTCTTCCTTTGAATCGGTCTTTGCTTCGGTTGCAACCTTTGGTGCTGAAGAAAGCTGTGATGTCAGGACATCTGCAATCATTGTTTCTGTGTCTGTATCCTGTTCGTTTGCAGCAACTTCATTCTGAACTGCTGATGATGTATTTGTTCCGCAGGCTGCGAAAGAACACGCCATTAATGCTGCACACATAAATACTGAACCATATTTGAATAATTTCTTCTTAATCATATAATTCTCCATTTCCGCCGTAATCCGGCTTTTACAATCTAATTTCCATTTCTCATCTGCCGTCAGAACTATTTGCTGTAAGTATCTGTTGAAGCATAAGCCACATTTTTAGCTTTTTCTTTCTTATCTTTCTGTCCGAATCCGATACTTGTGTATCTGATAACCTTATCAAATACAACGAAGAATGACGGTAATACAAAGATAACGACAAACATACTGATAATCGCACCTCTTGACATTAACTTACAAAGAGAAGCAACCATATCTACGCTTGAGTAAGCACCAACACCGAATGTTGCGGCAAAGAAGCCTAAGGCACTTACGATGATAGACGGAATAGAGGTTGAAAGAGCCGTTGCAATGGCTTCCTTCTTTCCTGCACCCTCATTACGTTCCTTCTTATATCTTGTTGTCATCAAAATCGCATAATCGACCGTTGCACCTAACTGAATCGTACCGATTACAACCGATGCGATAAACGGAAGTGTCGTTCCTAAGTAATACGGAAGTCCCATGTTAATAAAAATAGCAAATTCAATTGCCGCAACCAGAATAATCGGCAATGAAACGGACTTAAATACACAGAAGATAATAATGAAGATTGCCACAATGGATACGGCACTTACGGTCTTAAAATCTTTATCTGTAATGGTAATCAAATCCTTTGTACACGGTGCTTCACCGATAACCATGGAGTTCTGGTCATATTTCTTTGCAATCGCATCAATCGTAGAAATCTGATTGTTGATTTCATCGGATGCCAGCTTGTAATCTGAACCGATTGCAATCATCTGATGCTTATTACCTTTTAACATATCCTTTAAGTCATCCGGAATAAGTTCGTCCGGAATGGTTGTTCCTGCAAGGGAATTATATCCTAATGCAAAAGAAACACCTTCAACATTTTCCAGTTCGTCTAACATCTTCGTTGCATCTTTTGCTGTCATGTTCGTATCTGCAAGAATCATGTAGACGGAATTCATATCAAAATTTTCTTCCAGAATCTTATTTGCCTGTGAGCAGGCTGTAGATTCAGGGAATGTATCTGTTAAGTTATAGTAAACATTTGTATGATTATATCCGTAAATTGCCGGGAATAATAATACAAGGAAAACGATAATCGGAAGCCATGCGTGGTTGACAACGAAATTTGCAAGCTTATCGAATTTTGCCGGCATAATTTCTTTGTGCATTGTCTTTTCCAATGCCCTGTCAAATGTCAGAATCATGGAAGGAAGAATCGTTACACAGCCGATAACACCGATTACAACACCCTTTGCCATAACAATACCGAGGTCTAAGCCCAGTGTAAATGTCATGAAGCACAGTGCGATAAATCCGGCTACTGTTGTAATGGAAGAACCGACTACGGAAGTAATGGTATTTCCGATAGCCACTGCCATTGCCTTATTATGGTCATCCGGATACTCGCTTTTCTGTTCCTTATAGCTGTGCCATAAGAAAATGGAGTAGTCCATTGTAACACCAAGCTGTAATACCGCTGCAAGTGCTTTGGTAAGGAAAGAAACCTCACCCATAATAACATTAGAGCCTAAGTTGTAAACAATCGCCATACCGATACTTAACATAAAGAATACCGGTACAAGGAAAGAATCCATAAACAGTGCCAGTACAATACTTGTAAGGACTACGGCAATCACAACGTATGCAATCGTTTCCTGCTGTGTGATGTTCTTTGTATCTGTAACAACGGCTGACATACCGCTGATGAAGCACTGTCCGTCAGCAATATTTCTTAATTCCTGAATCGCTGCCATTGTGCCGTCACTTGATGTTGTATCATCAAAGAAAATCATAAACATCGTACAGCCGCTTTCCTGATTTTCAAAATAGCTGCGGTACTTTGACGGAATGATTTCAGTCGGTACTTCTGCACCTACCATACTGTTATAAGAAATAATATCTGTTACATGTTCTACATTTTCAATTTTATCTTCTATCTTTTCAATTCCTTTAGCGTCCATTCCTTTAACAACGACCGTGGCATACGCACCCTTGTTAAATTCATCCATCAGAATGTCCTGCCCTTTCATTGTGTCAATGTCACCGGGCAGATAATACAAAATATCATAATTGACTTTTGTCTTGACATATCCGATGCCTGCCGGAATGAGCAGCAATACGCTTAAAATCAAAATTGGAATTCTAAGCTTAACTATCGCTTTTCCTACCTTTTCCATTATTATTCCTCCTTTTAATACTCAAAATTGTTACTGACCGTTGGTCATTCTCATTTGCGATTGTCATTATAGCACAAAATGACCAGTAGTCAATATAGTTTATAAAAATTTATGACTTTTAGTCATTTTTTATTGACAAACGGATTAAAAACCTCTATTATGCATGGAAGACAAACGTAATTTATAAAAAATTGCAGATAAGGAGACGTTATGGGAAAGTTAGAATCAAATAAATTGCAAAAACGGACCTCTCTGCTCAATACCGCATTTAACCTTTTTACGACCAAAGGTGTCAGCAAGACCTCTATTGCAGAGATTTCTAAAAATGCAGGCATTGCCAAGGGTACATTCTATCTGTATTTTAAAGATAAATATGATATCCGCAATAAACTGGTTTCGCATGAATCCAGCAAGCTGTTTAAACATGCAGCCGCCAATCTTACGCAGTATTGTTTAAAGAATAATCTGACACTGGGATTTGAAGACAAAATTATTTTTATTGCGGACCACATTATCAATGCTTTAAATGAAGATAAGACCCTGCTCACCTTTATTTCCAAAAATTTAAGCTGGGGAATTTTCAGGGAAGCCCTGACAAGTAACATTGCGGAAGACGATGTAAATTTCAAAGATGTATTTTATTCCATGATTGACTGTGCCGAATACGAAATCGAAGAACCGGAAATTATGCTGTTTTTAATTACCGAGCTTGTCAGCTCCACCTGCTACAGCGCAATTCTCTACGAAGAACCGGCAAATATCGAAACGATTAAGCCGTATTTATTTACCACAATCCGCGGCATTATCCGTCAGCATGAAACAGCACCAAAGGCGCAGGCCGAAATGCAGTAACACTACCCGCTTAAAAAAGCACCG
>ERZ779902.263-NODE-263-length-24283-cov-2.843982_pt1 | contig 24283 bp, 18 predicted proteins | sample MGYA00511350_ERZ779902 | MGnify/ENA primary metagenome ERZ779902 (study PRJEB29588, sample SAMEA2146908) | human gut metagenome | biome: human gut; feature: human-associated habitat; material: faeces | place: Denmark | collected 2008/2010 ...
TGTATGAGGCAAAGTTTCTCGCAGGAATGATAGCAGGAGCTGTCACAGACAATGAAAGGGTTGCATATATTGCAGACTACCCGATATATGGCATGATTGCCAATATCAACGCGTTTGCTCTGGGAGTTGCAAGTGTGAATCCAAGGGCAAAGGTATATCTGGCATGGTCAAAGACAAAGGATTATGACAGGAATAAATTCCTTACAGAAAATGACCTGCATTATGTGTCGGATCAGGATATTATCACTCCGAATGACGCGTCCAGATATTTTGGTCTGTACAAGCTGCAGGATGGACAGGCATTAAACCTTGCCATGCCTATATGGAACTGGGGAGTGTTTTATGAGAAACTTTTGCAGAGCGTACTGGCAGGCTCCTACAAGGCTGAAGGACAGGAGCAGGTTAAGGCACTTAATTACTGGTGGGGCATGTCTGCAGGTGTTATTGACCTGATTTGTTCAAAGCATGTACCTTATGGAGTAAAGAGGCTTGCGGATCATTTAAAGAGCGATATCACGAAGGGTGAGATTGTGCCGTTCTTTGGAAAGATATATGATCAGAAGGGCGAGCTTAAAAACAAGGGTGAACACGAGATGAAACCGTCTGATATCATGAAAATGGACTGGCTTGTAGATAATATTGTGGGTAATATCCCACCTATGAGTGAGTTTATTGACAATGCAAAGATGGTGGTTGAACTAAAGGGTGTAGAGGGAAATAAACTGTAATGAAGATACTATTCTTAGCTGATGAAGAGTCGAAAATGTACTGGGAATACTTTAAGAAAGAGGATTTTAAAGGAATTGATGTTATTGTATCATGTGGAGACTTAAACCCGAGCTATCTGTCCTTTTTGACAACGATGGTTGGAGTCCCTCTTTTGTATGTGCATGGCAATCACGATGACAAATACAATGTAAAGCCGCCGGAAGGCTGCATATGCATTGAGGATGAGATTTACGAATATGAAGGTGTACGGTTTCTTGGCCTGGGAGGCTCAAACCGCTATAAACCGGGAGAAAATCAGTATACTCAAAAGCAGATGACAAAGCGTGTTAAGAAGCTGTGGTGGAAGCTTAAACGTAAAAACGGCTTTGATGTGCTTGTCACACATTCGCCGGCAAAGGGACTGCATGATGGTGAGGATGTATGTCATACAGGCTTTGATGTGTTTAACAGGCTTATTGAGCAGTATAAGCCAAGGTATTTTGTGCATGGACATGTTCATATGAGTTACGGCAGGCAGTTTGTCAGGCTTGACAAGGTGGGAGAAACTACTGTTATCAATGCGTACGAGAAATATATTGTTGAAATATAGAATATTTCTGCAGGATTAAGAGTTTGTTTGTAAATATTTACCGAATTTAAGAAAATATTTATCACATGGCTATATTTAGGACACAATTAAGAGTTACTATAATATCATCAAAAGGAGCTGTTGTATTTCAACTATGTGTTGGGGTACACTCAGTTCCGACTAAAAATTATTCATGTGCACAGAATTGACGTCGCATATGCTTTTCCTCATATACATTGAATGCCACAGGCTTTATGTCTGTGGCATTCAATATATAAAATAACTATTTCTTTAAATAAGCTGATGACGGGAATTGAACCCGTGACCCCTTCCTTACCAAGGAAGTGCTCTACCTCTGAGCCACATCAGCAATTACCAACTTGTTAAGTTTACTATATACATCAGCATTTGTCAAGCCACTTTGAATTAAAATATAATTTTATGTGAGTCAGAATACAATTTATTATGAATTATAGTATACCATAACTTTTATACTTAAAAAAGTAAAGACATTTACCTAATGAGAAATTATACCATAAAAATTCTTGAAAATATACCCATTTTGTTGTAGCATATGTTTTAGTACACTTTACTATGTAAAAGTTAGGAGATAAACATGAAAAAGACACCATTTGTGACAAAACAACAGGTAGAGGAGATTGTTAAAAAATTCCCTACACCATTTCATTTATACGACGAGGCAGGCATCCGCGCCAACGCACAGGCTGTAAAGGATGCATTTGCATGGAATCCGGGTTTTAGAGAGTATTTTGCTGTAAAGGCTACCCCAAACCCATATCTGCTCAAGATTTTAAAGGATTATGACATGGGCTGTGACTGCTCATCATACACAGAGCTTATGCTTGCAAAGTCATGCGGCTTCGATGGAGAGCATATCATGTTTTCATCAAATGATACACCGGCAGAGGAATTTGCATATGCAGACAAGCTTGGTGCTATCATCAATCTCGATGATTTCACACATATTGATTTTTTGGAGGAAACAATCGGACATATTCCGGAGACAATAAGCTGCAGATATAATCCGGGCGGAGTGTTCACACTGTCAAACGGTATCATGGACAATCCGGGAGACTCCAAGTATGGCATGACAAAGGAACAGCTTTTTGAGGCATTCAAAATTCTTAAGTCAAAAGGCGCTAAATACTTTGGCGTGCATGCATTCCTGGCAAGCAATACAGTAACCAACGAGTATTATCCACAGCTTGCAAAGGAGCTTTTTGAGCTGGTTGTTGAGCTTAAAAATGAGACCGGCTGCGATATTAGATTTGTAAATCTTTCAGGTGGAGTTGGCGTGGCTTATAAGCCGGATCAGACACCAAACGATATATCGGTTATCGGCGCCGGTGTACATAAGGTGTACGATGAGGTTTTGGTACCGGCAGGAATGGGCGATGTGGCTATTTATACAGAGATGGGACGTTTTATGATGGCTCCGTATGGCTGTCTTGTGACAAAGGCTATCCATGAGAAGCATATCTACAAGGAGTATATAGGAGTAGATGCGTGTGCGGCAAACCTTATGAGACCGGCTATTTACGGCTCATACCATCATATCACAGTGCTCGGCAAGGAGGATGCACCTTGTGACCATACATATGATGTGGTAGGCTCACTCTGTGAGAACTGTGACAAGTTTGCAATTGACAGACAGCTTCCGAAGATCGATATGGGAGACTATCTGGTAATCCATGATACAGGAGCACACGGCTTCTCAATGGGCTACAATTACAACGGACGACTTCGCTCAGCAGAGATACTGCTCGAAAGCAATGGAGAGGCAAAACTCATCAGAAGAGCAGAAACTCCGGCAGACTACTTTGCAACCTTTGACTGCTTTGATGATATTAAAATAACAGAGTAATCTGCTAGCGAACCTTGCAGAGCACGTGTCCGAATTTTATCCATTTGCTCATATCATCAACATTATCGCTGTCGACATAAAAGGTCTCACCGTAATTGTTGATTGGTGTGAGCTCACATGGGTTTTTCTGGTGGAGTTTTCTGATGTATGCACGCTTGTTCTGTGCGTTGATAAAGATACCGGTATCGCCGTCGCGGATTGGGTTTCGACTGATTAGAAGTATATCACCTTTATTATATACAGGATGTAGATGATTGCTTGTGATGCGGATTCCGATGTGAAGGGCATCACCGAAGGCTTTTCTGTAATTTGAAACATCAAGCTTTTCGACATTGTAGGAGTCCAAAATCATGCCGTCGGTCATATTGCCTGTCGGGATGAGGACGGAAATCAGATCTTCCGTATGACAGCTTTCATCCTTGTAGGCAGATAGCGCAAGCTCAGTGTCTATAATCGAGTCTATAAGTATGCGTTGGTTTTTGGAAAGCTTTTTGATGCGCTTTACAAGGTTTATTACATCATCATTGAAGCCTGTTAGTTCGCAGGAAAATCGTCCTGTCAGCTTGTATATCAGGTAAGCGGTGTAGATGTCTATACGAGAGGATTCTCCGTTTGCTATTCGCTTGTAGGTGGAGAGTGACATATCAAGTGCTTTTGCAAACTGTGCCTGGGACATACCAAGCCTTATGCGTTCGCGCTCGATATTTGTTGATATGTTGTTTACTATTTCAAGTCGGTTCATTTATGAGCTAATCTCCCTTCTTTTTAAAAAAATAAACTCCAAATTTGGTCAAGTATTGACATGCGCAATACACTATAATGGTTATTGTTGAAACATAAATAAATATATAAGAAACGTCAATTACTGTCAAATTAAAATGTTTGTTATATAAAAAGGGAGGTGTCCTGAAACTTAATTAGTGTAAGCTGAATGCAGCTTACACTTTTTTTATTTAAACAAATGCAGCTTTATTTATAATAAATATCAAAAAACTTTTTTGAAATAAATGTGTCTGAGGCATTGATTAGAGCACAGCTAATTGGTACAATGTTTTATTAGGTGATGAATCAGTATTACGAGGTCTAGATATAAATGAATGATATAGCAATTGATAAAGAACACTTACATTATTTGGAACAGCTGTCGGAGATGTATCCGACAATAGGCAAGGCATCATCTGAGATTATCAACCTGCAGGCTATTTTAAACCTGCCAAAGGGCACAGAGCACTTTGTATCTGACGTGCATGGTGAGTATGAAGCCTTTTCCCATGTGCTGAAAAATGGTTCTGGGGCTGTAAGAAAGAAGATAGATGATGTATTTGGTCTGGCGATGAACAAGGCTGACAAGGCTGCGCTTGCCACACTCATCTACTACCCAAGGGAAAAGATGGAGCTTATTAAGCAGGACGAGCCGGATATGGATTCGTGGTATAAGACGACTCTTTATAAGCTGATAGAGGTGTGCAAGACCGTTTCATCAAAGTATACGCGCTCCAAGGTGAGAAAAGCTTTGCCGGAGGAGTATGCATATGTTATAGAGGAGCTTATCACAGAAAAGCCGGAGGTGTTAAACAAGGAGGCTTACTACGAGTCAATCATCAATACAACAGTGGAGCTGGGCACTGCGGAGGAGTTTATAGTGGTGCTTTCCGAGCTTATTCAGAGACTTGCTGTTGACCATCTGCATGTGCTTGGTGATATATACGACAGGGGAGCGGGGCCACATCTGATAATGGACAGACTGTGCAGATATCACTCGCTGGATATACAGTGGGGCAATCACGATATTATCTGGATGGGGGCAGCCGCAGGGAATCCTGCATGTATTGCAACTGTTGTCAGAAACAGTATCAGATATGGTAATCTGGACGTGGTCGAGGAGGGCTATGGCATAAATATGCTTCCGCTTGCTACGTTTGCACTGAAGGCTTACAAGGATGACCCATGCACCAGATTTGTGTTTAAGGTGGCTCCAAGTGGCGCAGATAATATGGAGAGTGATCTGATAAAGAAGATGCACAAGGCCATTGCCATCATACGTTTCAAGCTGGAGGGACAGCTCATTAAGAAGTGGCCTGAGTATGGCATGAAGGAACGATTGCTTTTGGAACATATTGATTATGAACAGGGCACTATAGAGCTTGAGGGCAGAACTTATAAGCTTCTTGATACAAGCTTTCCAACAATTGACCCGGCTGATCCTTACAGGCTGACAGAGGGGGAAGAGGAAGTCATACAGAGGCTCAGGAGCTCGTTTATTCATTGCGAGAAGCTTAAAAACCACGTTGGGCTGTTGCTTAAAAAAGGCAGCATGTACAAGGTATATAATGGCAATCTGCTTTTCCACGGATGCATCCCGATGGAGGAGGACGGAAGCTTCGCAAAGGTAAATATCTACGGTAAAGAGTATAGTGGCAAGGCTTTGTTTGATATACTGGAGACTTACGTCAGAAAGGCTTTTTTCTCGGATGATAAGCTGGAAAGACAAAAGGGCAGCGATATCATGTGGTACATATGGACAGCACCATATTCTCCGCTTTATGGCAGAAATAAGATGGCTACGTTTGAGAGATATTTTATAGATGACGATGACATGAAAATAGAAAAGAAAAACTTTTATTATGACTATATAAACAAGCCTGAGTGTGCGCAGCGTATACTCGAGGAGTTTGGTTTGCATGATAAAAGAGACCATATCATAAACGGACATGTTCCTGTTCACAGATTAAGAGGTGAAAGCCCTGTGAAGTGCGACGGCAGAGTGATAGTCATAGATGGTGGTTTTTCAAAGGCGTACCGCAGGCGGACAGGCATCGCGGGATATACCTTGATTTACAATTCATATGGGCTGACATTGACAGCACATGAGCCGTTTGAATCACCGGAGACGGCAGTAAGGGATGAGAGGGATATCGTATCAAGGCGTGAGGCTGTAGAGGTACTTGATAAGAGAATACTTGTCGGAGATACGGATGCCGGAATAAAAATGAAGGAAAAGATAGCTGATCTAAAGCATCTCATTGCGGCATATCGTTCGGGTGAGATTGCAGAGCGCGATGATTAGAAAGAGGGAAAAAGCACTGGATGAAAGGCAGGATGCAACAGAGTGGACAAAATAAAGATACTGGTGGTAGATGACGAGAGCAGGATGAGAAAGCTCGTGCATGATTTCCTTGCAAGGGAAGGCTATGAGGTACTTGAGGCCGGAGACGGCGAGGAGGCACTTGATATATTTTATCAGCAGAAGGACATAGCACTGCTGGTGCTCGATATAATGATGCCAAGGATAAATGGCTTTGAGGTATGCCGTGAAATCAGACAGACTTCAAAGGTGCCGATTATTATGCTTACAGCTAAGGGCGATGAGCGTGATGAATTAAACGGCTTTGACATTGGTGCTGATGAGTACATTTCAAAGCCATTTTCTCCCAAGATACTGGTGGCCAGGGTAAATGCTCTCCTTCGCAGGGCGAATAAACTGGGCAAGGAGGCAGTAATAAGCGAGGCCGGTGGTATTGTCATGGACAAGACGGCACACACTGTAGCTATTGATGGCAGGAATATTGAACTTTCGGTAAAGGAATTTGAGCTTTTGGATTACTTTATGAGCAATCAGGGAATTGCGCTTACCAGGGAGCGCATACTTGACAGTGTGTGGAGCTATGATTATTTTGGCGATGCGAGGACTATTGATACACATGTGAAGAAATTAAGAAGCAAGATGGGCGCTAAAGGCGACTATATAAAGACTGTCTGGGGTGTGGGATATAAGTTCGAGATACAGTAAGTGTTAAGCTTAGGACTAATGGATTCGGGATAAGAGGTGTCATCATGAAAAAGAAAAAAACGTTATCCACACAGCTTACGCTTGTGATTTCATTCATTGTACTTCTGATAGTGGGAGTGTTCTGGATGGCTAATAACACACTGCTGGAAAAGTATTATGTATTTAACAAGGAAAAAGAGATGCTTGCTGTATACAAAATGGTGGACTTGGCTGCAAAAAATGACAAACTTTCAGATGATACGTTTGCTGTAGCATTTGAAAAGAAATGTGTTGGCGCCAATATAGATGCGGTTGTGTTCAACAAATACGGTAAAGTCATAATTGAGGGAACCACTGACAATCAGGAAATATTCCAGCTGCTTTTGGAGGCAAGCATGTCGTCGTATTCGGCAGACTACAACAACCTGAATATGACAAGGCAGAAGGATAAAAGGCTGGGGACAGAGTATATTATCATAAATAACAGACTGATTGACGGTAACTTTGTATACATGAAGACACCGCTTGAGAGCATTAAGGAGAGCGTGTCCATATCGAACCGCTTTTTTGCAATAGGCACAGTGGCTGCTATTGTTGTGGGAGTGTTTATGGCATATATTGTTGCTCGCAACATGACTAGGCCGATAAGAAATATGACTGAGCTGTCGACAAGGATGGCGAAGCTTGATTTTGATGCGAAGTACATTGATACGGAAAACAGTGCAAAGGAGCTTTATGTGCTTGGTGAGCATATGAATGAGCTGTCGCAGACACTTGAGCAGACCATCACAAGACTAAAGGTGGCAAACAATGAATTACAGCGTGATATAAAGAAAAAAGAAGAGATTGATGAGATGAGAAAGGAGTTTTTGTCAAATGTGTCACATGAGTTAAAAACTCCGCTTGCTCTGATCTCAGGCTATGCTGAGGGGCTCAAAGAGGTCGTAAATGACGATGATGAGAGCCGTAACTTCTACTGTGATGTCATCATGGACGAGACTGACAAGATGAACCGCATGGTTATGAAGCTTTTATCTCTCAATCATCTGGAGGATGGCAGTGATGTGCTTGAGATGACGAGGTTTGATTTGACATCGCTTGTCAGAGGGGTTATAGACTCATCTAAGCTTCTGGCACAGAAAAATGAGGCTGTAATTGAGTTTGACCGCACTGATTCCGTATATGTGAGCGGTGATATATACAAGATTGAAGAGGTTGTGACAAACTATATCAGCAATGCGATAAATCACTGCACAAGAGGTGGTACTATCACTGTATCATACAGCATGTACAGCGACCGTGTGAGGGTCAGCGTGTTTAACACGGGAGAACCGATACCTGATAAGGATATAGAAAATATATGGAATAAGTTCTATAAGGTGGACAAGGCCAGAACAAGGGAATATGGCGGAAGCGGCATAGGACTGTCTATAGTAAAGGCAATTATGGAACTGCATCACAGAGGGTATGGTGTCATAAATCACAAGGATGGTGTAGAATTCTGGTTTGAACTTGAGTTATTTATTGCAAACAATCAATAAATGTGTTACTATATGTGTTATTAGGATAAAAGTCATAGAATAAGAACGGGTTTATTACAATGACGTGAAGAAATATAAAAATGGCATATGTCGATAGTTGTTGATGCCATTGCTCTGTATAATATAGATGATAGAGATGACTATACACTGGCACTGACACAGAAATTAAATGAATTAGGCATTAAAGAGGAGACAAAATGATATGATAGCAATCATCGATTATGGAGCAGGCAATCTGCGAAGTGTGGAAAAGGCTCTTACAGCTATAGGCGAGGAGAGTATTGTGACTAGAGACAGGCATGAAATTTTAAATGCCGATAAGGTAATACTTCCCGGAGTAGGAGCTTTTGGAGATGCAATGGATTCGCTTAAAAAATACGAGCTGGACAAGGTTATTCACGAGGTTTGTGACATGGACAAGCCATTTCTTGGCATATGCCTGGGTCTTCAGCTATTATTTGAGGGAAGCGATGAGAGTCAGGGTGTTGAGGGGCTTCATGTGCTTGACGGACAGATACTTCGCATACCAGATAAGGAAGGACTTAAAATACCTCATATAGGCTGGAATTCACTTGATTTACAGAACAATGGAAGGCTGTTTAAAGGTCTTTCAGAGCATCCGTATGTATATTTTGTGCATTCGTACTATCTGAAAGCCACTGATGAAGCAATTGTCACAGCAACGACAGAGTACAGTACACACATTCATGCGTCTGTAGAGAAAAACAATGTGTTCGCCTGCCAGTTCCATCCGGAAAAGAGCAGCACAGTCGGACTTTCGATACTTAAAAATTTTGCAGGGATAGGGGAGGCATAATATGTTTACGAAGAGAATAATCCCATGTCTGGATGTGAATAATGGACGTGTTGTGAAGGGCATAAACTTTGTCAATTTAAGAGATGCAGGTGACCCGGTTGAGATTGCGGCTGCTTATGATAAGGCAGGTGCAGATGAGGTGGTTTTTCTGGATATTACGGCGTCAAGCGACAACAGAAATACTGTTGTGGATATGGTCAGAAAGGTCGCTGAAAAGGTGTTTATACCGTTCACGGTGGGCGGTGGCATCAGAACAGTCGATGATTTTAAGGCGCTGCTTAGAGAGGGTGCGGACAAGATTTCAATAAATTCAAGTGCTATAAATACCCCTCGGCTCATAAGTGATGCGGCTGACAAGTTTGGCAGTCAGTGTGTGGTTGTGGCAATCGATGCAAGGCGTCGTGCTGACGGAAGCGGCTGGAATGTATACAAGAACGGAGGCCGCATAGATACAGGCCTTGATGCTATTGAATGGGCTGTTAAGGCAAATGAGCTTGGAGCGGGAGAGATCCTTCTTACAAGCATGGATTGTGACGGCACAAAGGATGGCTACGATATCGAGCTTACAAGGCTTATTGCCGATAACGTTTCTGTTCCGGTTATCGCATCGGGTGGTGCAGGCACAAAGGAGCATTTTTACGAGGCTCTGACAGAGGGAAAGGCGGATGCAGCGCTTGCAGCTTCACTTTTCCACTACAAGGAGCTTGAAATTATGGATTTAAAGAATTATCTGGCAGATAAAGGTGTGTCGGTCAGAAGATAGGCGGTAGATTGAGATTATGAGTATGCTTGACGGCGAGTGGGCAAAGGCTGTGGGAGCCGAGTTTAAAAAACCGTATTACAGGGATTTGTACAATTTTGTGAGAGATGAATATGCCACACATGTGGTATATCCTCCGGCAGATGATATATTTAATGCCATGCATTTTACACCACTTAACAAGGTAAAGGTACTCATCCTCGGGCAGGATCCGTACCACAATGTCAATCAGGCACATGGATTGTCGTTTTCTGTGCTTCCGTCTCAGAAGGATATTCCACCATCACTGCAGAATATCTACAAGGAGCTTAACGATGATCTGGGGTGTGATATTCCCAATAACGGATACCTGAAGAAATGGGCTGACCAGGGTGTTTTACTTTTGAATACGGTACTCACCGTCAGGGCTCATCAGGCCAACTCACATCAGGGACACGGCTGGGAGAAGTTTACGGATGCAATCATAGAGGCTGTAAATGAGCAGGACAGACCTATAGTGTATATGCTCTGGGGGCGCCCGGCACAGTCGAAGATTCCTATGCTTACAAATCCAAAGCATCTGATATTGACAGCACCGCATCCAAGTCCGCTGTCGGCTTACAGAGGCTTTTTTGGATGCAAGCATTTTAGTAAAGCCAATGAGTTTCTTAAGGAGCATGGAGTGGAGCCTGTTGACTGGCAGATAGAGGATATATAAAGGATGACAATACCGGCTCATATGTTAGTAATACCGGGTTGGGTAATACCGGCAGATATCAATTCAAAGTCGCTTGCGAAGGTGGGAATCACAGTGGATTCCAAGTCCGGCAAGCTGTCTGTTGACGAGGATACATTTAAAAAGGCTGATTCGACTAAGGTTGATGCACTTTTTAAGGGGAATGGCTCTTATGCTTACGCAGTGGCAAGCAAGGCTTCAATGCTTGAGTATGCCGCAAAGAATGAGGCAGAAAAGACTAACACGTATGGCGCCAATGGAAGGTATACACAGGCCTATAACAGTGGATATAATTATAATATGTTTTTATAGTTGCAGACAGGATGGAAATTCCTATCTTACTTTGTGACTTAACAGAAAAAGAAGCATCCCGGCTTGGGATGCTTCTTTTAATTATAATTAGCGTTTAGTTGTCGTTTTCATCGTCCTCGCTCATTGAGTAGACCTGACGCTTACGTGCCATCTCATCACTCTCAAGATATTCATCGTAGGTTGTGATCTTGTCGATCATTGAACCGTTTGGCAGGAATTCTATGATTCGGTTGGCGGTTGTCTGGACTACCTGGTGGTCACGGCAGGCAAAGAGGATTACTCCATGGAATTTTATCATTCCGTTGTTTAATGCTGTGATTGACTCCATGTCGAGGTGGTCTGTAGGCTCATCGAACATGAGTACATTGCTTCCCATGATCATCATGCGGGATAGCAGTACACGAACCTTTTCTCCTCCGGAGAGTACACGCATTTTCTTTACTCCATCCTCACCGGCAAAGAGCATACGGCCAAGGAAACCTCGCACATATGTGGCGTCCTTGATTTCTGAGTACTGTGTGAGCCAGTCAACGATGAGCTCATCAGTATCAAAGATTGCGGTATTGTCCTTTGGAAAGTATGACTGGCTGGTTGTGACACCCCATTTATATGAGCCATCGTCAGGTTCAAGCTCTCCGGCAAGGATTTTAAACATAGTTGTTTTTGCAAGCTCATTTCCTCCGACAAATGCAATTTTGTCATCGTGGTTAACAGTGAATGAGATATTGTCAAGTACCTTTACGCCGTCGATGGTTTTTGAGATGCCCTCGACAAAGAGCACATCGTTTCCGATTTCACGCTCAGGACGGAAATCAATGTATGGGTATTTACGGCTTGATGGACGTATTTCATCAAGCTGGATCTTTTCGAGGGCACGCTTTCTTGATGTAGCCTGCTTTGATTTAGAGGCATTGGCAGAGAAACGCTGGATAAATTCCTGCAGCTCCTTGATCTTTTCCTCTTTCTTTTTGTTTGCTTCCTTCATCTGACGGACAATAAGCTGGCTTGATTCATACCAGAAATCATAGTTTCCTGCGTAGAGCTGGATCTTACCGTAATCCATGTCGGCGATGTTCGTGCAGACCTTGTTGAGAAAGTATCTGTCATGGGATACAACGATGACTGTATTCTCGAAATTGATGAGGAATTCCTCAAGCCATGAGATGGCATCGAGGTCTAAGTGGTTGGTAGGCTCATCGAGAAGCAGTATGTCAGGATTTCCAAACAGTGCCTGAGCGAGAAGCACCTTGACCTTTACTGCACCCGGCAGATCTGCCATCAGAGTGTAGTGATCCTCAGTAGGTACACCGAGACCGTTTAAGAGAGTAGCTGCATCCGACTCAGCATTCCAGCCGTCCATATCGGCAAACTCAGCCTCAAGCTCGCTGGCACGGATTCCGTCCTCGTCTGAGAAATCCTCCTTCATATAGATGGCTTCCTTCTCCTTCATGATATCATAGAGACGCTTATTACCCATGATAACCGTATCAAGTACTGTAAACTCATCGTACTTGAAGTGATCCTGCTGTAAGAATGACAGTCTCTGTCCCGGAGTGATTGCGATATCACCGTTTGTAGGCTCAAGCTGTCCTGAGAGAATCTTTAAAAATGTAGACTTGCCGGCACCGTTTGCACCAATAAGTCCGTAGCAGTTTCCCTCTGTGAATTTTATGTTGACATCCTCAAATAAAGCTTTTTTACCAATTCTTAATGTAATATTGTTTGCACTAATCATTTTGTCTTTATTCAATCCTTTCCTATTTAATAACCTGTTCGTTTCTGTAACACATCGTTTCTATTTTAACGTAAAACCAGTATTTTGCAAGTGTTTTACAGGCGATTTATAGCCATTGTGCCCTTTTGTACATAAAATTTACCTTGTTAATAAATATTTTAGGGTTTTTGTACAATGTATTGCTAAAAAAACTTGATTTTTTACAGCGCACAAACTAAACTATTATATAGAGACATTCTGATTCATGTCTATAATTGAACATTTATTTTACAGGAGGAAATATCATGTCTAGAGCAAAACAGTCGATGGATGGAAATACCGCTGCCGCTCATGTAGCATATGCCTACACAGAGGTTGCCGGAATCTATCCTATCACACCTTCTAGCCCAATGGCTGATACAGTTGATCAGTGGTCAGCAGCAGGACAGAAGAACATTTTCGGAAGCACTGTAAAGGTAGTTGAGATGGAGTCTGAGGCAGGTGCCGCTGGTACAGTTCACGGATCTCTTGCAGCTGGTGCACTTACTACAACATTTACAGCTTCACAGGGACTTTTACTTATGATCCCTAATATGTACAAAATCGCAGGTGAGAATCTTCCTTGCGTATTTGACGTATCAGCTCGTACAGTATCTTCACATGCACTGAATATCTTCGGTGATCACAGTGATGTATATGCTTGTCGTCAGACTGGTTTCGCAATGCTTTGTGAGACAAATCCACAGGAGGTTATGGATCTTTCACCGGTTGCACACTGTGCAGCACTTGAGGGAAAGGTTCCATTCATCAACTTCTTCGATGGATTCCGTACTTCTCATGAGATTCAGAAGATCGAGAAGTGGGATTATGAAGATCTCAAAGAGATGTGTCCAATGGATGCAGTTGCTGAATTCAGAGCACACGCTCTTAACCCAGAGCATCCAGCAGCTCGTGGATCACACGAGAACGGAGATATCTTCTTCCAGCATAGAGAGGCATGTAACAAGTTCTATGATGAGCTTCCAGCAGTTGTTGAGAAGTACATGGACAAGGTTAATGCTAAGCTTGGTACAGATTACAAATTATTCAACTACTACGGAGCACCTGACGCTGATCGTGTAATCATCGCTATGGGTTCTATCAATGATGTAGCTGAGGAAGTAATCGATTACTTAACAGCAAAGGGAGAGAAAGTCGGACTTATTAAGGTACGTCTTTACCGTCCATGGTCTTCAGAGGCTCTTCTTAATGTTATTCCAAAGACTGCAAAGAAGATCGCTGTATTAGACCGTACAAAAGAGCCAGGATCACTTGGTGAGCCATTATACTTAGACGTTGCTACAACACTTCGTGAAGCAGGAATGAACGATGTTGTATTAGTAGGCGGACGTTACGGATTAGGATCTAAGGATACACCACCTTCTTCAGTATTTGCTGTATATACAGAGCTTGAGAAGGATGCTCCTAAGCACAGATTTACAATTGGAATCGTGGATGATGTTACAAATCTTTCACTTCCAGAGGTTAAGCCAGCTCCTATAACATCTGCACCTGGTACAAAAGAGTGCAAGTTCTGGGGTCTCGGCGGAGATGGTACTGTAGGTGCTAACAAGAACTCTACAAAGATCATCGGTGACCACACAGACAAATACATCCAGGCATACTTCCAGTATGACTCAAAGAAGACTGGTGGTGTTACAATTTCTCACTTGAGATTTGGTGACAACCCAATCAGAAGCCCATACTACATCAACCAGGCTGACTTCGTAGCATGCCACAACCCTGCATACGTTATCCAGGGCATGAAGATGGTTCAGGATGTTAAGCCGGGCGGAGTATTCATGATCAACTGCCAGTGGTCAGATGAAGAGCTTGCTCATCACCTCAACGCTGACGCTAAGAAATATATCGCTGACAACAACATTCAGCTTTACACAATCAACGCTATCGACAAGGCTATCGAGATTGGAATGGGTAAGAGAACTAACACAATTCTCCAGTCTGCATTCTTCAAGCTTGCAGATGTAATGCCTATCGACAAGGCTGTTGAGTACATGAAAGCTGCTGCTAAGAAGTCATACTCAAAGAAGGGTGACGCAGTCGTAGAGATGAACTACAAGGCTATCGATGCCGGTGTTGACGCTGTACATAAGGTAGAGGTTCCAGAGTCTTGGAAGAATCCAGAGGCAGATGCTCCTAAGGCAGAGCGCACAGGACGTCCAGAGGTTGTTAAGCTTGTTAACGAGCTTCTTGATCCAATCGCTAAGATGGATGGAGACAGCCTTCCAGTTTCAGCATTCGCTGACAAGGCAGACGGACAGTATGTAACAGGTGCTTCTGCATACGAGAAGAGAGGAACAGCCGTTACAGTTCCACAGTGGGATCCAGAGAAGTGTATCCAGTGTAACAACTGTGCATTTGTATGTTCTCACGCTACAATTCGTCCATTCTTACTTACAGATGACGAGGTAAAGGCAGCTCCTGACAACATGAAGGTTGCTGATATGAAGCCAAAGGCAGGCGCTTACAAGTATACAATGAGCGTATCTCCACTTGACTGTATGGGATGTGGTGAGTGTATCACAGTTTGTCCTACAGCAGCTATCTCAATGCAGCCACAGGAGTCTCAGGCAGCAGAGCAGCCAGTATTTGATTACTTAGTAGCTAACGTTTCTAAGAAGACAGATGCCGGAATGGTTGATACAACACCTAAGGGATCACAGTTCAACCAGCCACTCCTTGAGTTCTCAGGCTCATGTGCAGGATGTGCTGAGACATCTTACGCTAGACTTATTACACAGCTCTTCGGTGAGCAGATGTACATCTCTAACGCAACAGGATGTTCTTCTATCTGGGGTAACCCGGCAGCTACATCACCATACACAGTAAATATCAACTCTAAGAAGGGACCAGCTTGGTCTAACTCACTCTTCGAGGATAATGCTGAGCATGGTTTAGGTATGGAAGTTGGACAGAGATATCTCCGTGATCAGGCTATCGAGCTTGTTAAAGAGATCGCTGCATCAGACAAGGCTACAGCTGAGTTCAAGGCAGCAGCAGACAAGTTCCTTGAGACAAAGGATGACACAAAGGCAAATGTTGAGCCAACAACAGCTCTTATCGCAGAGTTAGAGAAGGCAGCAGCAGCCGGATGTGAGAAATCTAAAGAAGTACTTGCTAAGAAGGATTACCTCGGAAAGAAATCTGTATGGATCTTCGGTGGTGACGGATGGGCATATGATATCGGTTTCGGTGGATTAGACCATGTACTTGCTTCTGGTGAGAACGTAAACGTAATGGTATTCGATACTGAGATGTACTCTAACACAGGTGGACAGGCTTCTAAGGCTTCTAACATCGGTGAGGTATGTCAGTTCGCAGCAGCTGGTAAAGAGACAAGCAAGAAGTCACTTTCAGAGATCGCTATGAGCTACGGATATGTATACGTTGCACAGATCGCTCTTGGAGCAAACCCAGCACAGGCTGTTAAGGCTATTACAGAGGCTGAGGCTTATCCGGGACCATCACTTATCATCGGATACGCACCTTGCGAGCTTCACGGTATCGCTAAGGGTGGTATGAACCACTGCCAGGATGAGATGAAGAAGGCTGTTAAGGCTGGATACTGGAATCTCTTCTCATTCAACCCTGCACTCAAGGCTGAAGGAAAGAATCCATTCACTCTTACATCAAAGGCCGGAGACGGATCTTACCAGGAGTTCCTTAACAACGAGGCACGTTATACTCGTCTTATCAAGCCATTCCCAGAGAGAGCAGAGAAACTCTTTGCTAAGTCTGAGGAGACAGCTAAGGCACGTTATACACACCTTGAGAAACTCGTTAAATTATACGGAGAGGACTAATTCATTAGTCACAGTATATATTTTATCCCACAGGGCATATGCTCTGTGGGATTTTTGCTTATTATCCTGTGCTTGCCCTATATTTCGTGGTTTTTTGTTTACAAATACAACATGTAATGGTACAATACTTACGTTAATGGTATTTAATGGAACCATCGGAGGGAGACGAATGTCAGGCATATTCGATAGACGTGCAAAAAGATTTATATCTACAGAACAAGCGGAGCGGGCAGTACATTCAAGAACAGTAATGACATCCCGTGTAGCAAGAGACGATGTGAATCGTAGTGAAAGAGTGCAGAAAAAAGAGAATAATATACAAATGGATAAAGATGATTTTTTGTTAACACAAATTGATGAGTTTCGTGAAAAGGCAAAACGTCTTCAGGAGATGCTTAATACAAAAGAATCAAAAGCTGAGGAGCTTTCAGTCATAGTTGAGGAGAGGGAAGCTAAGGCAGAGGAGCTGCAGCAGATACTTGACGAGAGACAGGAAAAAGCCGATGGAATCACTGCACAGGTTGCTAAGCAGATAGATGTGCTTATAGAAAGTGTTCATGAAAAGATGGCTGAGATAGAGCAATCTATGAATGCAGGCATGGACAGCTTAGGCCGTCAGGTAAGCTCAGATATGGATAATCTTGGCAGTTCGGTGTCCGGACAGATTGGAAATCTCGGACAGTCACTTGGCACTGAGATATCAGGTATCAGCCAGAATATAGGTCAGAGTCTTGATTTTGGTGACACATTAGAGCAGACAAGGCGTATCACAGAGGAGGGCACAGCAGCAGTTACATCAGCGGTAAATGAGGCGAATGCCCATATGCTTCAGTCGCTTAAAGAGCTTAATGATCAGCTTGTTTCGATAAAGGCGGAGTTGGCTGACAAGGTACATACAGAGAATGTTAAGTGCTTCAGGAATATTCAGGATCTCTTTAAGGTAATGGGAGACAAGGTGGACACAGTGTCAGAGCTTGAGAAGCAGGTAGGAACAACAAAGACTTTTGCAGTCATCTCTACTGTGCTGGCCATTATCAATACATTTGGCTTTGTTGTAATCGCATTGTATATACTCGGGTTCTTTGGTTCGATTTTTTAATAAATATTATTGTAATAGGGTGGTGCAGTTCCCGGTTAGGGAGTTGCACCATATTTTGACATTTTATAAGGCAGACAGAGAGGAAAACTAAATGGCAAAAAAGATTGTAAGAGTTGTTGGACATAAAAATCCTGACACAGATTCTATCTGTGCAGCAATAGCGTATGCAAACCTTAAATCACATACAGATGATACAATGGAATACATACCAATGAGAGCAGGCAGCATCAGTGCAGAGACAGCATTTGTGCTGGATTATTTTAAGGCCGATACGCCTGCCCTTTTAAAGGATGTTGGCACACAGATAAAGGATATACATATCAGAAGGACTGAGGGTGTCAGCAGTAATCTATCCATGAAAAAGGCATGGGAGATGATGAAGATACTCAACGTAGTCACTCTTCCGGTTGTCAATAAGAAGGACAAGCTTGAAGGACTTATTGTGACAGGTGATATAGCAAAGTCATATATGGATGTGTATGACAATTCTATCCTGGCAAAGGCGAGGACCCAGTACAGGAATATTGTAGAGACGCTGGATGGCAAGATAGTTGCAGGCAATGAGCATGGCTATTTTGTGAAAGGAAAGGTTATAGTTGGAGCAGGTACACCTGATACCATAAAGGGCAATGTGGCTGAGGATGATCTGGTCATCATATCAGATCGTGAGGAGTCACAGCTTATATGTATTGAGGCAAACTGCAGCTGTATCATTGTGACAAGCGGCTTCGATATATCTAAGGATGTCATAAATGCTGCAAACGCTAAGGATGTGGTAGTGATAAGTACACCATATGACACGTTTACCACATCGCGTCTGATAAACCAGAGTATGCCGATAAAGTCATTTATGACAAGGGAAAATCTTATTCATTTTGATTTGGATGATTATGTGGATGATGTGCGTGATACTGTTTCAAAAATCCGACACAGGGATTTCCCAATACTTGACGAAAACCAAAATTATGTGGGTATGTTTTCACGCAGAAATTTAATGAATGCAAGGAAAAAACAGGTGATACTTGTGGATCATAATGAGACCTCACAGGCAGTGGCCAACATTGATGAGGCAGAGATTCTTGAGATAATCGATCATCATCGAATTGGTTCTCTTGAGACAATAGGACCTGTGTATTTCAGAAACCAGCCGCTTGGATGTACCGGAACAATCATCTATCAGATGTATATGGAAAAGGGTGTGGAGGTTACTCCTCAGATGGCGGGGCTTATGTGCGCTGCAATACTCTCTGACACACTAGTGTTCCGTTCGCCTACATGTACCCAGGTTGATAAATCTACAGCACTTATCCTAGCGGAGATTGCGCAGATAGATGTAGAAGAGTTTGCCAAGAAAATGTTTGAGGCAGGCAGTAACTTTGCTAACAAGACAGAAGAGGAAATATTAAATCAGGATTTTAAAATCTTTCATTCAGGGGATTATACATTTGGAGTATCGCAGATTTCTGCTCTTTCGAGAACAGAGCTCGATAAGGTACAGGCGAGAGTGGTGCCTCTGCTTGACAAGATGCAGGTGGAAAAACAGCTTGATATGCTCTTTGTTATGCTCACGGATATACTTAATGAGTCTACATATCTCATCTACAGTGGTGCAGAGGCAGCGTCAATAGCAGCTTCAGCATACAATCTGCCGCAGAGCAGGGATGGAATTATGCTTAAGGGAGTAGTATCGCGTAAGAAGCAGCTCATACCTGAGCTTATAAATGTGATTAATGAAAGATAATGCAGCACTAAAAATAATTAAAAGCTTCATGTGATATATCGTGAAGCTTTTATGTATTTGTAGGGGTAGAATGGAATTGCTTGCGGTATGCACGGATAAATGAGGAATAGCTTCCGAATCCACAGGCATCGCAGGCGGCAGACACACTGCTTCCGTCGCGAATCATATCGCGGGCGAGCAGCAGACGCTTTGTTGTGATATATGAACCTATGGTGCAGCCGGTTTCTTCCTTGAAGGTGTGCATCAGGTGATACCTGCTCATATAGAATTTATCTGCCAGTTCATCAATACTTATACGGTTTGTTAAATTCTTATTTAAGAAATCCAAAATCTCTACAATTTTTTTGTTTGAGGAAAATGTGTTAATATATTCTATACCGCCATGCAGGGTGATACGATTGAGCTGTATCAGAAACTCTAAAAACAGGAGCTTCTGGTACAGCTCATTTGCGTATTCATTGGTTTCTCTAAGTGTAGAGTCTAGTCCCTTTATTGTATCAGCCAGACGGCTGCCCTTGGTCGCAGCGAGTCTTAGTACATGTGACTGGTTAGCATAGGCCTGCTTGAAACAGCATGCCAGATCATAGCCTTTGCTCACATAATCGTCAATAAGCTGCGGTGACACATATATAATGATTCTTTCATAAATTGAATCGTCATTTAATATTGGCTTATGAACCTCACCGGCATTGACAAGCACGATATCATGTTCTTTGAGCTCATAGCTGCGGCCCTCAATGCAGTAGGATACATTGCCGTGCAGATGAATCAGAATTTTGTGGAAATCATGGTAATGGAAATCTATATTTAGCTTGTGTTCATCTCTTAGATGAAATATTTTAAAAGGCTCCGTCAGGTAGCCTGCTTTTGTATAATTTGAATCCATGATATGCTCCTTTGATAATAAGATGTTACTATAAGCATAATCTATAACAGCACAAAACGCAACATAAAACGCACAAAATGCTATAGAAAAACCAGAAAGTGCGCTGTATAATATAGTTACCAATATAAAATCAATAACGAGGTGATCACTATGAAATTTACAAAAATGCACGGCTGTGGAAATGATTATGTATATGTAAACCTGTTTGAAGAGAAATTAGATGATCCGGCAAGGGTGTCAATATATGTCAGTGACAGGCATTTTGGAATAGGCTCAGACGGACTAATCACAATAGGTCCGTCAGACAAGGCAGATTTTAGAATGAGGATATATAATGCAGACGGTTCGGAAGCCGAGATGTGCGGAAACGGCATACGCTGCGTGGCGAAATACGTGTATGACCACAAGCTTACAGACAAGACTGAAATATCGGTTGAGACAGGAGCTGGCATCAAGTATCTTACACTATATGTTGAGGAAAATAAGGTATCACAGGTGCGCGTGGATATGGGTGAGCCTATTCTGACGCCTGGGGACATTCCGGTTGTGAAAGCAGACGGAAGTGCTTATGGTGATGACTATAGGGTGATAGATGAACCGATTTCAGCAGGCAATAGAGAGTGGCACATGACCTGTGTTTCAATGGGAAACCCTCATGCGGTAGTGTTTGTCGATGATGTGGCGAACTTTGAGCTTGAGAAATACGGTCCGCTTTTTGAGAATCATAAGATGTTTCCAAAGCGCACCAACACGGAGTTTGTAGAGATACTTTCAAGGAATGAGGCGAAAATGAGAGTATGGGAGAGGGGTAGCGCTGAGACCTGGGCCTGCGGTACAGGAACCTGTGCGACCGTCATGGCATGTATACTCAACAAAAAGACTGACAACAAGGTGCTTGTGCATCTAAGAGGCGGAGATCTGACTATCGAGTATATACCAAAGACCAATCATGTGTTTATGACGGGACCTGCTACTGAGGTTTTCTCAGGAGAAATTGATATCATATAAAGCACAAGTATTGTGCGGTTTGGCGAATGTCTGTGGTTGAATAGTTACAAATCTTTAAGAAACAAAATTACAGAAAATATATATCAAAAATATAATAAAATATGGGAGAAAATAAAATGAAGCTTGAAAAATTACTTGAAAGAATGGATTATAAAGTATTAGCAGGAAGCACAGATATAGAGATTTCCACACTCGTGTATGACTCGCGCAAGGTGGAGAAGGCATCGGTATTTGTGTGCATATCGGGAGCTGTGTCAGATGCACATGATTTTATCCCTGATGTGGTAAAGAAAGGTGCAGCGGCAGTGGTTGTCGAAAAAGATGTGACTCCTATCGAAGGGGTGACATATATTAAGGTAGATGATACAAGACTTGCACTTGCGTGTATGTCAGCAGCTTATTTTGATTATCCGGCCGAGAAGATAAAGACTATCGGTATTACAGGTACAAAGGGTAAGACCACTACCACATATATGGTAAAGTCAATTCTTGAGTCAGCCGGCATAAAGACAGGTCTTATCGGTACAATAGAGTCTATATGTGGTGACAAGAGAATTCCGTCAGCAAATACCACACCTGAGTCATACAGAGTTCAGGAGCTGTTTAAGGAGATGGTGGACGAAGGCCTTGATGCAGTTGTTATGGAAGTGTCATCACAGGCTCTCATGCTTCACAGAGTATCGGGCTTTACCTTTGATATTGGTGTATTTACAAATCTTGAGCCTGACCACATCGGAGAGCATGAGCACAAGGATTTTGCAGACTACATGCATTGCAAGAGCCTTTTATTCAGACAGTGTAGGCTTGGTATCTTTAACGGAGACGATGAGCACTTAGAGGGTATTATGAAGGGACACACATGCCAGGTGGAGACTTACGGCTACAAGTCCACAAACAACCTGGTAGCAGAAAATGTTGAGCTTAAAAAGGAGCATGGAGCACTCGGCATTAAATACCATGTATCAGGGCTTCTGGATTTTGATGTGGAGGTCAATGTGCCGGGCAAATTCTCAGTATACAATTCACTAACGGCCATTGCTATCTGCCATCATTTCAATGTGGATAAAAAGGCAATCGGGGAGGCTCTTCATCATGTGAGTGTAAAGGGAAGAATAGAGATTGTTCCTGTTACAAAGAGATATACCCTTATGATTGATTATGCACACAATGCCATGGCACTTGAAAGCCTTCTCACCACTCTTAAGGAGTATGAGCCGGGCAGACTTGTATGCCTGTTTGGCTGTGGCGGAAACAGGGCAAAGTCACGCCGTTATGAGATGGGAGAGGTGTCATCGAGACTTGCAGACCTTACTGTTGTCACATCCGATAATCCAAGAGATGAGGAGCCTATGGACATAATCAATGATATTTTGCAGGGTGTACACAAGGCAGATGGAGAGTATGTGACAATTCCTGACCGTAAGGAGGCTATCAGATACTGCATGGAGAATGCCCAGGATGGTGATATCATAGTGCTTGCAGGAAAAGGACATGAGGATTATCAGGAGATAAAGGGTGTAAAGCATCACATGGATGAGAGAGAATTAATTGCTGATATAATAAAAGAGAACCCTGACATCAGACTTTAATATTTTAGTATAGGTTAAATAGTTTAGTATAAAATAGTTCAGTAAAATAGTGTATTTGGGAGGTATATATGTCTCTGTTTAAGGGCGCCGGAGTAGCGCTAATTACTCCTTTCAATGAGGATAACAGTGTAAACTATGAAATGCTTAGAACACTGGTGAAAAGGCAGATAGACGGTGGCACTGATGCAATTATAGTGTGTGGCACGACAGGTGAGCCTGCCACAATGACAGAGGAAGAAAAGCTTTCGGTAATAAAATGTGTGGTAGACGAGACAGCCGGGCAGATTCCTGTAATAGCGGGAACAGGTTCCAACTGCACACAAAATGTGATAGATTTCTCACAGAAAGTTGAAAAGCTTGGCGTAGATGGTCTGCTTGTTGTCACGCCTTACTACAATAAAGCCACACAGAATGGTCTTTATGCGCACTATGCAGCGATAGCAGGGGCGGTTGGGCTTCCAATCATTATGTACAACGTACCATCGCGCACAGGATGCAATATACTTCCGCAGACTGCGGCAAGGCTTGGCAGGGATTTTGAAAATATAGTAGGAATCAAGGAAGCGAGTGGCAATATATCGCAGGTTGCAAAGCTAAAGAAGCTGGCAGGAAATGACCTCGATATTTATTCGGGAAACGATGACCAGGTCATCCCAATACTCTCGCTCGGTGGAATCGGTGTGATATCAGTGCTGTCTAATGTAAGGCCGGCTGCAGTGCATGACATGGTAATGGAATACCTGAATGGAAATATTAAATCAGCACTTGATATCCAGCTTAAATACCTGGATTTAATAGAGGCACTGTTTTGTGAGGTAAATCCGATTCCTGTAAAGGCGGCTATGAAGCTTTTGGGATATGATGTGGGAGGACTTCGTCTTCCGCTCACAGAGCTTGAGGAGACAAATCGGGCAAGGCTTAAAGAAAGTATGGAAAGTCTAAAGGAAAATTAGTGGATATAAAAGGATATTAAAGAAAAATTAAAGGATAAATTAACATATGGGAAAACAAAACTGGAAGCCGGGCAATATGCTAAACCCGGTGCCGGCTGTGATGGTGAGTGTCACTGACAAGGCCGGAAATAACAATATAATAACAGTGGCATGGGCGGGGACGGTGTGCACTAATCCGCCTATGCTTTCAATATCTGTAAGGCCGGAGCGCTTTTCTTATAACATGATTAAAGAAACGGGAGAGTTTGTGGTTAATCTGACCACCGAGGAGCTGCTTAGAGCCTGCGACTACTGCGGAGTGAAAAGCGGCAGGGATGGGGACAAATTTAAAGAA
>ERZ779902.278-NODE-278-length-23847-cov-2.711290_pt1 | contig 23847 bp, 16 predicted proteins | sample MGYA00511350_ERZ779902 | MGnify/ENA primary metagenome ERZ779902 (study PRJEB29588, sample SAMEA2146908) | human gut metagenome | biome: human gut; feature: human-associated habitat; material: faeces | place: Denmark | collected 2008/2010 ...
GTATGGTACATTTCGATGATACGGTCGTTATCTACACAAAGCTGCTTAAGTATAACGGAATCAAGATGGAGCTTGAGTATGTCATGAAGGACAAGGAGACAGGCGAGCTTCGCACCACTGCAAAAAGCAGTCACTGTTTTTTGAATAAATCCGGCAAACCAATCTCATTAAAGAGAATGTATCCGGAATTAGATACAAAATTTTTTGAATTTAAAGAGGCATAATAAAATGATACAGGATAGATTAAAAGCATTGAGAAGCGAGATGGCAAAGAGGGGCATCTCGCTGTATGTGGTTCCTACTGCTGATTTTCATGAGTCAGAGTATGTAGGAGAGCATTTTAAGGCACGCAAATATATTACAGGCTTCACGGGCTCAGCAGGAACCGCAGTCATCACTATGGATGAGGCCGGACTATGGACAGACGGCAGGTATTTTGTGCAGGCGGCTGCGCAGCTTAAGGATACCACTGTAAAGCTCTTTAAGATTGGCGAGGAGGGCGTACCGACAGTTGATGAGTATATAAAGGATACTCTTTCGGATGGCGGTGTAATAGGCTTTGACGGCAGAGTGGTAAATGCCGCATGGGGCAAAAGACTTTCAGAAATCGCAAAAGAAAAGCACGGCAGCATGTACGTAAATGAGGATCTGATTGACCTTATATGGACTGACAGACCACCTATGTCAAAGGCACCTGTCATGATTTTTGACAATAAATATACCGGTGAGGATATAAGCTCAAAGCTTAAAAGAGTCAGAGAGCAGATGGCACAAAAGGGTGCAACACTTCATCTGATGTCATCACTTTACGATATCGCCTGGCTTTTAAATGTCAGGGGAGGCGACATAAGCTATGTGCCTGTAGTGCTTTCATACCTGGCACTGTCACAGGACAGCTGCATATGGTTTTTGCAGGAAGAGGTTGTGACAGAGACTCTTAAGGCATACCTCGATAAGAATGGTATACAGACAAGACCTTACGATGATTTTTATGAATATGTGAAGCATATTGATGAAAAAGAGACAGTGCTTTTAAATACATCGATTGTAAATTACCGCATCTGCGACAGCCTGCCGGATGGTGTTAAGGTGATTGATGCGGAGGATCCTACAGTTGTCATGAAGGCCGTAAAGAATGAAGTACAGCTTGAAAATCTGCGCAAGGCGCATTTAAAGGATGCAGTTGCGATGTGCAAGTTCATGTACTGGCTTAAGACAAATATAGGTAAGATACCCATGACAGAGATTTCGGCTTCAGATTATCTTGCATCGCTTAGAGCTGAGCAGGAGGGCTTTCTTGATTTGAGCTTTGCCACAATATGCGGATATGCTGATCATGGTGCTATTGTGCATTACTCTGCAACAGAGGAGTCTGACAGGCAGCTTAAGCCTGAGAGTCTTCTTTTGGTTGATTCAGGCGGACATTATCTGGAGGGAACCACAGATATCACGAGAACCTTTGCACTAGGCCCTGTGACTGATGAGATGAAGGATATGTTTACGAGAGTTTGCCGCTCAAATATGAACCTGGCAAATGCAAAGTTTAAGGAGGGCTGCTCGGGTCTTAACTTTGATATTCTGGCAAGAGAGCCTTTCTGGGAGATTGGCATGGACTACAATCACGGCACCGGACACGGTGTGGGCTATGTGCTCAATGTGCATGAGGGACCAAACAGCTTCCACTGGAAGCAGTACCCGGGCAGAACTGCAGAGCGTGTGATAGAAGAGGGCATGGTCACTACAGATGAGCCGGGCATCTATTTAGAGGGCAAATTCGGTATTCGTACAGAGAATGAGCTTATCTGTCGAAAGGGTGAGAAAAATGAGTATGGCCAGTTCATGTATTTTGAGAATCTGACATATGTGCCTATAGATTTAGATGCGATTGATCCAAATCAGATGACAGACAGGGAAAAAGGATACCTGAATGCTTATCATGCGAGAGTTTATGAGCTTGTTTCACCATTTTTGAATGATGAGGAGGCTCAGTGGCTTAAGAAATATACAAGAGCTATTTAACGTTACTGCCTGCACTGCAGTGTGACCGGCAGCGATTACAACAATATTATAATTGACAGTAAGGAAAGTATCAAAATGAGTGAAAAGCTTGTACTTATAGACGGACACAGTATTTTAAACAGGGCATATCACGGGCTGCCTGATCTGACCAATTCAGAGGGACTTCACACAAATGCAGTCTATGGATTTTTGAATATCATGTTCAAGATTCTTGACGAGGAAAAGCCTGACTATCTGACGGTGGCATTTGATGTGCATGCGCCGACATTTCGCCACAGGATGTTTGATGCGTACAAGGGCACGAGAAAGCCTATGGACGAGGAACTCAGGCAGCAGGTGCCTATGATAAAGGAAATGCTTACCGCTATGGGCATTAAAATCGTGGAAAAGGAAGGCTATGAGGCCGACGATATACTTGGAACCTTATCTGTCAGGGCAGAAAAGGCCGGTATGGATGTCGCCATAATCTCCGGAGACAGAGACCTCTTACAGCTTGCGACAGACCATGTCATGGTAAGGATTCCAAAGACAAAGAAAACAGGAACCGAGATAGAAAACTACAATACAGCAGATGTTATCGAAAAGTACGGCGTCACTCCAAAGGAATTTATCGATGTAAAGGCTCTGCAGGGAGATACATCGGATAATATCCCAGGTGTGCCCGGTATCGGCGAAAAGACAGCAGGCGCACTTATAGCAAAATATCACTGTATAGAGGCAGTACATGAGGACGCTGAGAATGTAAAGCCGCCAAGGGCTTCAAAGAATATAGTGGAGTATTGGGAGCAGGCGCTTATGAGCAAGGAGCTTGCGACAATCATACTTGATGCGCCGGTTGACTATGAATTTTCTGATGCAAAGCTTAGTGGCGGAGTAGAGTCACTCTACACTGAGGAAGCCTTTTTACTGTGCAAAAGATACGAATTCAAAAACATGCTGTCACGGTTTAATGTGGAGGCTCCTAAAAACAATGCCGAGGAGCATTTTGTGGTAGTAAGGGACTTAAAGACTGCAGAGAGAGTGTTTGAGAAGGCAAAGGGCAGGGAGGTCGCTTTTGCGGTAGTACCGGGAGAGTCTTTGGAAAACTGCGAAAGTGATGGACAGCTAAGTCTGTTTTCGGAGCCGGTTTCGAACGATTATCTTGCTGTTTCGATTTGTTTTTCAGAGGAGGACATTTATTTTATCTGTACAGGTGATGAGATTTCAAGCAGCTTCCTGGATGAAAAATTAAATACCCTGGAAGTAAAGTCATGGATATCACCGGATTTAAAGACCAATCTGCACAGATTTAAGAGCAAAGAGATAAAGGCAGATGACAGAGGCAGATATTTTGACATGATGGTGGCTGCATACCTTATCAATCCGCTTGTCGGGGAGTATCCCTATGATGCGGTTGCAAAGGACTATCTGGGGCTTATGCTCTCATCTAAAAAGGATTATTTGGGAAAGCTTGATTTTACTCAGATGATGAAGGAGGATGAGAAAAAGGCAGTGGACTGTGCCTGCTACGAGGTGTATACTGCCTGGAAATCAAAGCCGGTTCTTTTGCAGAAGCTAAAGGAAATGGATATGCTCACTCTTTACAGAGATATCGAGCTGCCACTCGTTTTCGTACTGTATGATATGGAAAATGAGGGGATAAGGGCTGATGGAATAAAGCTTAAGGAGTATGGAGACAAGCTTGCTGTTTCGATAACTGAGCTTGAAAAGAAAATATATGAGGCAGCAGGTGAAGAGTTTAATATAAATTCGCCAAAGCAGCTTGGAGTTATTCTCTTTGAAAAGCTTGGTCTGCCAAATGAAAAGAAGACAAAGACCGGTTATTCTACTGCGGCAGATGTGCTTGAAAAGCTGGCACCGGAGTATCCGATTGTCGCGGATATTCTGGAATACAGACAGCTCACAAAGCTAAAGAGCACATATGCTGACGGACTTTCGGGATATATTGCATCCGATGGCAAAATCCATACTACCTTAAATCAGACAATCACTGCGACAGGCCGTCTTTCAAGCACAGAGCCTAATCTGCAGAATATCCCGATAAGGATTGAGCTGGGCAAGCTTATCAGAAAGGTATTTCTGCCTGAGGATGGAGATCTGTTTGTTGACTCAGACTACTCGCAGATCGAGCTTCGGGTGCTTGCGGCGCTTTCAGGGGATGAAAGGATGATAGAGGCCTTTAAGAATGGTCAGGATATCCACAGAAGTACAGCATCCCTTGTGTTTGACACACCGTTTGATGAGGTCACAGACCTTCAAAGAAGAAATGCCAAGGCGGTAAATTTTGGTATCGTATATGGCATCAGTGCGTTTGGCCTGTCTAACGACCTGGGGATTTCAAGGAAAGAGGCACAGGGCTATATAGACAGCTATTTTGTCAAATATCCAAAGATTAAGGAGTTTTTGGATCAGACGGTTTTGGATGCCAAGAAAAATGGCTATACAAAGACCATGTTTGGACGTATCAGACCGATTCCCGAGCTGAACTCGAGCAATTTCATGCAGAGACAGTTTGGAGAGAGAGTTGCTATGAACTCACCTATTCAGGGTACAGCAGCCGATATCATAAAGATTGCCATGATACGTGTGCATGACAGGATTCTTGACGAGGGCTTAAAGTCAAGGCTTATCCTTCAGGTGCATGATGAGCTTTTAATTGAGACAAAGGAAGCTGAGAAGGATAAAGTGATTAAGCTTCTGGAGAAAGAAATGCGTGGCGCGGTGGACATGAAGGTATCCATGGAGGTGGGCACCGAGTGTGGCTATGACTGGTATGATGCGCATTGATGACAGAAAAGGAAATAATATGATTTTTATAGGAATAACAGGTGGTGTAGGTGCCGGAAAATCGGCAGTGCTTAGCTATCTTAAGGAACTTGATGGCGTAAAGGTCATGCTTTCCGATGAGATAGCACATGAGCTGATGGAGCCGGGAAGCGACTGCTACAACAGATTAAGGGAATTGTTTGCGGGCGAACCGATATGGCTTGAGGACGGGCATTTTGACAGACCGGCACTTGCCGGAGTGATTTTTTCGAATGATAAAAAAAGAGAGCTTCTAAATGAAGTAGTGCATCCTGCAGTAAAGGAATATGTGCTTAATGCAGTTAAAGAGGCAAAAAAAGAAGGTCTTTTCATGCTTGTGCTTGAAGCAGCACTCCTTATAGAGGAGGGATATGGTGAAATCTGCGACGAGCTGTGGTATATTTATGCAAGTGAAGGAGTCAGAAGAAAAAGACTTAAGTCATCAAGAGGCTATTCAGATGAGAAGATTGACAGTATCTTTGCAAGCCAGCTTAAAGAAGCTGAGTACAGAAGGCACTGCAAGGAGGTTATTGATAATGATGGAGATATCGAAAACACGATAGCTTCAATAAATAAAGCGCTTAGCAAATACAAGGAGTAGTGGGAATGAACAATGTATTCGGTTTGGATATTGGTACAAGAAATGTTGTAGGAACTGTCGGCTATCAGACTGATGACAAGGAATTTGTGGTTACAGCACAGTATGTCAGGGAGCATGAGACCAGAGCGATGCTTGACGGTCAGATACATGATATAGGCAGGGTGGCAAAAACCATTAAAGAAGTAAAGGACGAGCTTGAAAAACAGACAGGACAGCCACTTGAAGAGGTGTGTATAGCAGCCGCAGGACGAGTATTAAAGACTGTCACGACGCATGTGGAATATGAGTATGCGCAGGAGTCTGTGGTGACAGGCGAGGATGTCCATACGCTTAACTTGCTTGGCATAGAAAAAGCACAGGAGGCACTTAAGGAGGTTAACGATACAAGCTATAAGTTTTACTGTGTGGGATATTCTACAGTCAAATTCTTTTTGAATGATGAGGTGTTTATCAGCCTTGAGGGTCATAAGGCAAACAAAATAGGCGAGGATATCATAGTTACATTTCTGCCGGAGGATGTGGTGGACGGACTTTATGCGGCAGTGGGACAGGCAGGGCTTAGTGTTGCCAATATGACATTGGAGCCTATCGCCGCTATCAATGTGGCAATTCCGGAGAACTATCGTATGCTTAATATTGCACTTGTCGATGTGGGAGCCGGAACGAGTGATATCTCAATCACAAGAGATGGAAGTATCATAGCCTATGGCATGATACCGCATGCAGGAGATGAGATGACAGAAGTTATTGTGCAGCATTTCCTCGTGGATTTCAATATGGCGGAGAGCATCAAGCTTCAGTCTACGACAAGTGATACGGTTACATACAAGGATATCATGAGCATCGAGCACACAATTCCTGCACAGGATGTCTGGGATGTGGCAGCACCTGTTGTTGATAGTATTGCACAAGAGGTATCGGCTAAAATCAGAGAGCTAAACGGTGACAAAACAGTGAGTGCCTGCTTTGTAGTCGGAGGCGGAGGCAAGATACACGGCTTCACGGAAAAGCTTGCGGAAGACCTTGACCTGCCGGAGGAAAGAGTCGCTCTAAGAGGTGAGGAAGTGCTTGGCGATGTGACCCTTGAGCAGGAGGATATTAAGAAGGATCCGCTTCTTGTCACTCCAATTGGTATATGTCTGAATTATTATGAGCAGAGAAATAATTTTATCATGGTCAGATTCAATGGTGAGAGAATAAAGCTCTATGATAATAACAGGCTTACAATAGTCGATGCGGCGCTTCAGGCGGGATTTTCAAACGATGAGCTGTTTCCAAAGCGCGGCACCCCGATAAACTTTACGGTAAACGGTGTGGCAAGGCTTGTAAGAGGCGAGGCCGGAGAGGGCGCAGTGGTGACCATGAACGGAAAGCCTGCAAGCATCAATACACCGCTTGAGCCAAACAGTGAGATAATCATCGAGCCGTCCACAGCAGGAGAGGCAGCAGAGTATAAGATATCGCAGCTTGATGAGTACAATCATTCTGTCATTACATTTGTCATAAATGGCAGAAAGGTATCATGTCCAAGGTTTGTCCAGGTAAACGGAAGGCTTGAGCCGGAGGATTACAGCATCAGGGAAAACGATGTGATTGAGACAAGAAATTACTATACAGTGCGTCAGATTGCGCAGTTTATGGATCTCGTTATTGACACAGACCAGATGATATTTGTAAACAATGAAGAGGCTGATCTCGACACTCTTGTATATGAAAATTTCTCTGTTGAGTGGAAAACAGATGAATATGGTGTTGCAAGAATCGACAATAACAATTATAATGACACACAAGAGTCTGATTCAGATGATGCTTCGGTCTTAGCTGAGCAGGATGTAAACAGCACAGAGTCAGACAACACAGTGACCAGAACGTCAGAGCAGATGATGAATCAGGTGCTCGATGAGCTGCATGATGAGTTTGCTAAAGAAGCTGAAGCACCTGCTGTGCCGGAAAATGATATACAGGAAGAAATACACGAAGAAGACTCATCAGAAAATACAGTTACAGTAATTGTAAATGGTGAGCCTGTAGAGCTGTCTGGCAAGGATACATATATATTTGTCGATATATTTACCCATATCTCATTTGATTTACAGGCAGGAAAGGGCAGGGCAATAGCCACTGTAATAAATGGCAGAGATGCCCAGTTTTCCGAGGAGCTTCATGAGGGAGACAAAATAGAATTATACTGGAAAGAGAATTAACATGTTAGAATTATGCAGCATTGCCAGCGGCAGCAGTGGAAACTGTATATGTGTGGGTACGGATGATTGTCATGTGCTCATAGACGCGGGCATCAGCGGTAAGAAAATAGAAAACGGACTGAATGAATTTGATATGACTGCCACAGATATGCATGGGATTCTCGTGACACATGAGCATATAGACCATATCGCAGGGCTTGGTGTCATGGCAAGACGCTATCATATGCCGATTTATGCAACAAAGGCCACGATCGGGGCCATAAAATGTACCAAATCCGTTGGAAATATAGATGATGAGCTGTTTCATCCTATTGAGGCAGGCGTCGATTTTACGATAGGTGATATAGAGTTTGAGCCGCTTCACATATCACACGATGCGGCTGATCCTGTCGCGTACAGATTTAAAAACGAAAATCATGCGATGGCAGTCGTGACAGACCTTGGCACGTATGATGATGCACTGGTTTCAAAGCTTCAGAACCTGGATGGGCTGCTGCTTGAAGCCAATCATGATATAAATATGCTCCAGACAGGGGCATATCCGTATCCGCTCAAGCGCAGAATCATGGGTGACAGCGGACATTTGTCGAATGAGAGAAGCGGGCAGTTGTTATGCGAGCTTCTTCATGATAAATTTGGCTCAGTAATACTGGGACACCTTAGTAAAGAAAACAACTACGAAAAGCTGGCGTATGAAGCCGTCAGGCTTGAGGTCACAATGGGAGACAATCCATATAAGGCAAGTGATTTCCCTATGTATGTGGCTAAGAGAGACAGGGCATCAGACCGCATAGCCGTAGAATAAGAGAACAGGAGAATAAGTTGTTATGGATAACACAAAGAACAAAGTAATCATCACAGTTGTCGGAAAAGACACAGTAGGAATCATCGCAAAGGTATGTACATATCTGTCAGAGGGCAGTGTAAACGTGCTTGATATTTCACAGACTATCGTTTCAGGTTATTTCAACATGATGATGATTGTTGATATGGCAAATGCTACAGCTTCATTTGCAGAGATTTCTGACCAGCTTGATGCACTTGGAGAAGAAATTGGTGTAACAATAAAGTGTCAGAAGGAAGAAATCTTTGAGATGATGCATCGAATCTAGTTTAGCATAAAAATGTCATACACAGTTAAAGGAGAACAGCAAAATGATAAATATTGGTGAAGTAATTGAGACCAATGACATGGTGGAGAAGGAAAATCTTGACGTGCGTACAATCACACTCGGTATCAGCCTGCTCGACTGTATAGACTCAGACCTTGCAAAGGTAAATGAGAATATCTACAACAAGATTACAACACTTGCAAAGAATCTTGTATCAACAGGAAAAGAGATAGAGAACAACTACTGTATCCCTATCGTAAACAAACGTATTTCAGTTACACCTATCGCCCTTGTCGGCGGTGCGGCCTGCAAGAGCTCAGAGGATTTTGTTACCATAGCAAAGACTCTTGACAGAGCAGCCAAAGAGGTAGGTGTCAACTTCATCGGTGGATATTCAGCACTTGTGTCAAAGGGCATGACAAAGGCGGATGAGCTTTTAATCAAATCCATCCCTCAGGCAATGCTTGAGACAGACCTGGTATGCAGCTCTGTAAATGTTGGCTCTACAAAAACCGGAATCAACATGGATGCAGTAAAGCTGATTGGCGAGATGATAAAGGAGACAGCAGAGGTGACAAAGCACCTTCCTGTATCAGGCTGTGCCAAGTTTGTAGTATTCTGCAACGCTCCTGATGACAATCCGTTTATGGCAGGAGCCTTCCACGGTGTGACAGAGGCAGATGCCATCATCAATGTAGGTGTCAGCGGACCGGGAGTAGTAAAGACAGCTCTTGAAAAGGTAAGAGGCGAGAACTTTGAGGTGCTCTGTGAGACAATCAAGAAGACAGCTTTCAAGGTTACACGAGTAGGACAGCTTGTGGCAAAGGAGGCTTCAAAGAAGCTTGGAGTGCCATTTGGAATCATAGACCTCTCACTTGCACCTACACCGGCTATCGGAGACTCTGTAGCTGATATTCTCTGCGAGATAGGCTTAGAGAGAGCCGGAGCTCCGGGAACAACAGCAGCACTTGCACTCTTAAACGATCAGGTGAAAAAGGGCGGTATCATGGCATCCTCATATGTCGGCGGACTCTCAGGTGCTTTTATTCCTGTATCAGAGGATCAGGGAATGATAGATGCCGTAAACGATGGTGCACTCACTCTCGAAAAGCTTGAGGCTATGACCTGTGTGTGCTCAGTGGGACTTGACATGATTGCAATCCCGGGCGATACAAAGGCCACCACAATTTCAGGAATTATCGCAGATGAGATGGCTATCGGTATGATAAATCAAAAGACAACAGCCTGCAGACTGCTTCCAGCAATCGGAAAGGATGTAGGTGATGTGGTAGAAATAGGAGGACTCCTTGGAAGTGCACCGGTTATGCCGGTAAACAGATTCTCTTGTGATGCATTTGTAAACCGCGGTGGAAGAATCCCGGCACCTATTCACAGCTTTAAAAATTAATAAATAATTGCATTGTTTACAAGCATGTACTTATAAGAACAACTTATAAGTACATGCTTATTTTAAAGTGGTACTTGACAATGACAAAAATACATGATTAAATAAAGACAGTTATATGACTGACGGAAGTGGATAACCACATGGAGTATAACAGTTGATTGCCGACCGTCTGGGCGCACATTTATATAAGTTTTCTGCAGAGCTTTATATTATTATGTGTGTTCAGACGGTCTTTTTTATTCCGGCAGGCCCGAGTAATTTGGGGATGCAGACCACATTATCAGAAAACATGGAGGATGACATGGAAAGAGTATCATTAGCAAAGGAATTATCAAGCACAACATACCCTGGCAGAGGTATCGTAATCGGCCGCACAAAGGATGGTAAGAAGGCTGTAACAGCATACTTTATCATGGGCAGAAGCGAAAACAGCCGCAACAGAGTATTTGTAGAGGATGGCGAGGGCATCAGAACACAGGCATTTGACCCTTCAAAGCTTGAGGATCCAAGTCTTATCATTTACGCACCTGTAAGAGTGCTCGGCAACAAGACAATTGTCACAAACGGTGACCAGACAGATACTATCTATGAGCTGATGGACAAGCAGCAGACATTTGAGCAGGCCTTAAGGACAAGAGAGTTTGAGCCTGACGCTCCTAACTATACACCTAGAATTTCAGGAATCATGCATATTGACAATGGCGAGTTCAACTATGCTATGTCAATCTTAAAGAGCAACAACGGCAATCCTGATGCATGCAACAGATACACATTTGCATACTCAGCACCGGTTGCTGGAGAGGGACATTTCATCCATACATATATGGGCGATGGAAATCCACTTCCAAGCTTTGAGGGTGAGCCTACATGGGTAGATATCGACGGAGATATCGATGAGTTTACCAATATGGTATGGGAGAACCTTAACGAGGACAATAAGGTATCACTTTTTGTCAGATATATTGATATCGCAACAGGCGAGTATGAGAGCAGAATCGTAAACAAAAACAAATAAAACACTATATAAACGGTCAAATATACAAGATAAGCAGAAAAAACAGGAGAACAGAAAAATGCAGGAATACGAATTAAAATACGGATGTAATCCAAATCAGAAACCAGCCAGAATTTTTATGAAGGAGGGAGAGCTTCCTATAAAGGTGCTTAACGGCAGAGCCGGATATATCAACTTCCTTGATGCCTTTAACGGATGGCAGCTTGTAAGAGAGCTTAAGAAGGCAACAGGTCTTCCGGCAGCAACATCCTTCAAGCATGTTTCACCTGCAGGTGCAGCAGTAGGACAGCCGCTTTCAGATGTGGAGAAAAAGATTTACTGGGTTGATGATATGGATATTGAGTTTACACCACTTGCAAATGCATACATCAGAGCAAGAGGAGCTGACAGAATGTCATCATTTGGTGATTTTATTTCACTTTCAGATGTATGTGACAAGAGCACTGCACTTGTAATAAAGAGAGAGGTATCAGACGGTGTTATCGCACCGGGCTACACAGACGAGGCTCTTGAGATTTTAAAAGCTAAGAAGAAAGGCAACTACTGTGTTATCGAGATTGACCCGTCATATGAGCCGGCACCTATCGAGAGAAAGGATGTATTTGGCATCACATTTGAGCAGGGCAGAAACGAGCTTCATATTGATGATGATTTCTTCTCAAATATTGTGACAGAGAACAAGGAGCTCACAGAGCAGGCTAAGATCGATCTGGCAATCTCTATGATTACTTTAAAGTATACACAGTCCAACTCTGTATGCTATGTAAAGGGCGGTCAGGCAATCGGTATCGGAGCAGGCCAGCAGTCTCGTATCCACTGTACCAGACTTGCAGGCTCAAAGGCAGACAACTGGTGGCTTCGTCAGTCTCCACAGGTGCTTGGACTTCAGTTTGTGGATGGTATCAGACGTGCAGACCGCGACAATACTATTGACCTTTATATCGGTGAGGAGTATATGGATGTGCTTGCAGAGGGTGAGTGGCAGAAGTTCTTCAAGGTAAAGCCGGACGTATTTACAGCAGAGGAGAAGAGAGCATGGCTTGACAAGAATACAGATGTAGCACTTGGATCTGATGCATTCTTCCCATTCGGTGACAACATTGAGCGTGCGCACAAGAGTGGCGTGAAGTATGTAGCCCAGCCGGGTGGATCTGTGAGAGATGACCATGTTATTGATACATGTAATAAGTACGGTATGGTGATGAGCTTTACAGGAATCAGACTTTTCCATCACTAATCACAAGGTATAGCGGTTATTAAGCTGAATTGAAACACAATAAGTAATTCAATAATAGGGGACTTCATGATATAATTACAGTATACATTTTACACAGTAGTTAATCATGGAGTCTTTTTATGTCATTACAGTTTATCACAGGTAATTCAGGAAACGGAAAAACAAAATATCTCTTTAACAGGATAGTGAAAGAGGCAAAGGCAAACCCAAGGGACAATTATCTTGTAATAGTGCCTGAGCAGTTTACAATGCAGACGCAGAGACAGCTTGTAGATTTGTCGGAGAATAAAGCTATCATGAATATAGATGTGCTAAGCTTTAAGCGCTTAGCCTACAGAGTGTTTGATGAGCTTGGAATCACAAATCTCACGGTGCTTGAGGAGACAGGTAAGAACCTTGTACTCAGAAAGCTTGCGGCACAGGAGGCGGATAAGCTTGGCGTAATAGGCAGAAACTTAAACCGCATCGGCTATATAAGCGAGGTAAAGTCACTGCTTTCGGAGCTTGTGCAGTACAATATATCACCTGAGGAGCTTGGAAGATATATTGCCTCAGGCAGGCTATCGGATACACTCTCAGATAAGCTCAAGGATGTGCTCGTGCTCTACGAAGCATTTGAGAAGTTTATGCAGGACAAATATATCACTGCAGAGGAAATACTTAATGTGCTTAGCAATGTGGCGGAGGAGTCTGCAATTCTTAGAAATTCAGTCATTGCATTTGATGAATTTACTGGATTTACACCTATACAGAACCAGCTCATCAAAAAGCTCTTTGTCATTTCAAAGAAAATATATGTAACGCTCACAATAGACTGTCGTGAGGATATCTTTAAGAGCAGAGGCATGCAGGAGCTGTTTGACATGCCAAAAAGGACAGTGAAATCACTCACCGAAATGGCAGCGTTTTATGGCATAGAAGTCGAGGAACCTATTATCCTTGATAAAAACTACAGGCTTGCAGAAAACGAAGAGCTAAGCTTTATGGAACAGCAGCTTTTCAGAAAACGAAGATGCTCCTTTAAAAAAGTACCAAAGCACATTCATATAGACTGTCTGCGTGACCCGAAGCAGGAGCTGACAAAGATAGCCAGAAGAATTAATGAGCTTGTAAGGAACGAAAACCTACGTTACCGAGATATTGCTATAGTCACAGGAGATGTGAATATATATGCAGGTTATGTGCGTGAAATATTTGACAAATACAATATTCCTTACTTTATCGACGCCACACAGGAGATACTTTTCCATCCGTTTATTGAGTTTATCAGGTCAATACCCGATATTGCGACACAAAATTTCTCGGCAGATGCGGTGTTCAGATTTTTGCGGTGCGGCTTTAGTGAGCTATTGGGCAGTGAAATAGATGTACTTGAAAACTACGTGCTCGCCTGTGGAGTAAGAGGTAAAAGCGCATGGGACAAAAAGTGGGTCAGGCTGCCAAAGCATAAGGCAGGCTATGACCTTGAGCTTTTAAACCAAAGCAGGGAGTATATAATGGAGCTGCTAAAGCCGGTATATCAGGTGTTTTCCGATAAAAAGTCAACGGTAAAGGACTATGTGCTTGCTATATATAAGCTGATAGTTTTGCTTGATATACCTGATAAGCTTGCAAAAAAGGAGCAGGCACTGCTTGATGCAGGGGACCAGACCGCATCAAAGGAATACGGACAGATATACAAAATAGTCATGCAGCTCTTTGAAAAATATGTAGCGGTGCTTGGCGATGAATGCATGGATACAGAGGAATTTACACAGATACTGGATGCAGGACTGGATGCGGCAGATGTAGCAGTCATACCGCCGGGATACGACACTGTGACCATCGGAGATATTGAGAGAACTCGTCTTACCAACATAAAGGTCATGTTTTTTGCAGGCGTAAACGATGGGATTGTTCCAAAGGCGGCAGGAAGAGGAGGCATTATATCCCAGTATGAGAGAGAGGCACTTAAGGAGCTGGATATAGAGCTTGCGCCTGGGGCAAGGGAGCAGGCATTTATACAGAGGTTTTATCTGTATCTGAATATGACAAAGCCATCCAGGGAGCTTTATATCAGCTATACGAGGCTTGACAGTGAAAAAAAGGCTGCCCAGCCATCGTACCTCATAGGTATATTAAAGGGGATGTTTCCGGAGCTTGTCGTGACTGAGACAGAGGATGTAGAACAGCTTTTGGATATATCAAGCAGGCAGAGTGCTCTGGATTATCTGCTGTCAAATGAGGTGGATGACAGATGGTGCGAGATTGCAGCAGCGGTGATGCTCTATGACGCAGCAGTCAGTGATGCAGGGGACGGTAATGAAGTAGACGATAAAGAATTTACTCAAAAAAATTCCGTGGAGAGGCTTATAAATGCAAGGTTTGAGCATTATTCAAAGGATCCGATCAGCCGAAATGTGGCAAGAAGCATATACGGCAGACACATGGAGGGCAGTATCACGCGCTTTGAGCAGTTTGCCAGGTGTGCATATGCGCATTTTTTAAATTATGGATTGAGGCTTACAGAGCGTGAGGAGAGCGGCTTTACATCCCTTGATATGGGTAATATATACCATGAAGCACTGGAAAGATACAGTAAGAAGCTTGATAGGGAGAGCACTGACTGGTTTAGCGTGACAGATGCAAAAAGGGATGAGCTTACGATGGAAGCAATAAATGAGGTGATTGATGAGTATGCAGGCTTTGGCATATTTGATACAGCGGAAAGCCAACATTCGATATCACATATGAAGGCTGTCTTTAAGCAGACAGTATGGGCACTCACAACCCAGATACGAAGAGGCAGCTTTGTGCCTGAGAGGTTTGAGTTTTCCTTTTACGAGAGCCTTGATATGGCAAATGATGTGACGGTTGATATAAAGGGACGCGTAGACAGGACTGACACATATACGGATGAGGGCCGGCTTTTTGTGAAGGTACTGGATTACAAGTCGGGAAATACAGTTTTTGACCTGGTGAAGCTGTACTATGGCACGCAGCTTCAGCTTGCAGTGTACATGGACGCTGTCATGGAACAAAAGAAAGAGGCACTAAAGCAGGTAAGTGTGGAGCCGGGCGGTATGCTGTACTATCACATCGACGATCCTGTAATTGATTTAAAGGATGTGACACCGGGCACTGAGCTGTCTGAGGAAGAAATCAATCAGATGATATTAAAGAAGCTCAAGCCTGACGGGCTTATCAACTCGGACGAAAAGGCATACAGAGGCATGGACAGGGACTTTGAGAAAAGCTCTGACGTAATCCCTGTCACCTTAAAAAAGGATCAGACACCGGCTGCAGGCTCAAAGGTGGCAAACGCCGAAGAGTTTGATGTGATAACAAGGTTTGCGCGAGAGAAGCTTCGCGAGATAGGAAGAGAAATATACGATGGAAATGTTGCCGTCAATCCTATCAAGAACAAGAAAATAGACAGCTGCGCATATTGCGCTTTTCAGGCCATATGCAGGTATGATTCAAGGATACCGGGCTTTAGCGAAAGAAGCTTTAACGGTGACAATAAGGAAGATGTACTTGATAAAATGCGTACACAGATTGCAGCGGCAGAGCATAAAGCATGCTATGGAGATAATAATATAAAGCCATAATCGGGAGATATAATATGGATGTTAAATGGACCAGTGAACAGAAAAAGGTTATAGATTTAAGAGACAGGGATATACTTGTATCGGCGGCAGCAGGCTCAGGAAAGACAGCTGTACTCGTTGAGCGTATAGTAAACAGAATATGTGTGGATGATCCGCCGGTGGATATTGACAGGATGCTTGTGGTGACGTTTACCAAGGCTGCAGCTGCTGAGATGAGGGAGCGTGTCAGCCGTGCGATAGACAGCTTGAAGGAGCAAAAGCCGGACGATGAGAACCTGCAGAGGCAGTCGACACTGGTTCACAATGCGCTCATCACTACAATCGATTCGTTTTGTCTGTTTGTGGTGCAGAATAATTTCGCACAGCTTAATCTGGATCCTGATTTCAGAATCGGTGACCAGGCAGAGCTTAAGCTTATGCTAAAGGATGCTTTGGCACAGGTATTTGAGGACAATTATGCAAGAGAAGACAACGAGGCATTTATCAACCTTATAGATACCTACAGCAAGGGGAGAAATGACTCTGCCGTCAGGCAGATGGTGGAGGATATCTACTATAAGGCGGGCAGCTCATCATGGCCGAGAAAGTGGATGAACAGCCTCATAAGGCTCTATGATATAAAGTCAGCTAAACAGCTTGAGGATTCAGAAATCATTAAGGAGATAGTGGATTACAGCAGGGTGCTTTTGGAGGAGGATGTTCAGGAGCTTACAATGGCGAAAGACCTGGCATCAGCTACACCCGGGCTTGAAAAGTATGCGCTTACACTTTCAGAGGATATAGCATTGTTTGATGGAATGACGGATGTGACAGGCTATGTCGGCATGCAGGAGTTCTTAAACAAAATATCCTTTGGCAGAATTGCTGTCATCAGGAAATTTGACGGAGACGAGAAGAAAAAGGAGCGCGTGAAAAGCATGCGCGATGCTGCCAAGAAGAAGGTAGACGGAATAAAGCAGAAATACTTTGGCATGTCAATTGAGCTTATGTATGAGCAGCTGGAGCGTCAAAGACCATTTGTTAAAGAGCTGATAAGGCTCTCACTAGAGTTTTATGATGCGATGGAGGCTGTAAAGACAAGAAAAAGAGTATTTGATTTTTCTGATATAGAGCACTTTGCGCTTCGTATACTGGTGGATGAACAGACACTAAAGCCCACAGAGACAGCGCGTGAGTTTTCAAAACATTTTGAGGAAATCATGATTGACGAGTATCAGGACTCAAACCAGGTGCAGGAGGATATACTTACCGCTATTTCAAGAGAGCATCAGGGAGCCGGCAACATGTTTATGGTGGGCGATGTAAAGCAGAGCATATACAGGTTTCGAATGGCGCGCCCTGAGCTGTTTATGGAAAAATACAACACATATACATCAGATGACAGTGCACATCAGAGAATAGACCTGCATAAAAATTTCAGAAGCAGGAATGAGGTGTTAGACTTTACTAATGACATATTCTACAAAATCATGGCAGCTGATTTGGGCAATGTGCAGTATGATGACGATGCGGCACTGTATCCCGGTGCAAGCTATCCAAAGGAGACGATGCGTCCTGAGCTTTTGCTTGTTGACTACAAGGATGAGGAGCTGTCTGAAATTATAGAGGATGAGGATGGAGATAAGGTGCAGATAGAGGCGCTTTTGATTGCAAACCGTATCAGGAGTCTGATGGAAAACGGCATGGTGACTGATAAAAAGACAGGGCAGCTAAGAGCCGTGCAGTACAGGGATATAGTAATACTTTCGAGAAGTGTTGCAACCTGGGGCAATACGGTGGCAGCAGTATTAAAGGATTGTGATATTCCGGCGCATGTAGAGTCGAATACAGGCTACTTTTCATCGTATGAGATACAGGTGATTCTGTCCATGCTTCGCATACTCGATAATCCGCTGCAGGATATTCCGATGGCAGCAGTGCTTGCTTCGCCTATCGTGGGCATGGATGATGAGGAGCTGGCACAGATTAGGTCTGCCTTTAAGGGCGTAAGCTTTGCACAGGCTGCACTTAGCGCCATGGCAGGTGAGAATGGCTATGAGGACGAGAAGCTTAAAGCCTTCGCTTTGATATTTGAGAGACTAAGAGGTGCTGTAGCTGATACGCCAATCCATGAGCTTTTGTACATGATGCTTGATGAGACAGGCTTTTATAGGTATGCATCGGCCATGCCGGGCGGGAAAAGGCGCAGACAGAATATAGATATGCTGATTGAGATGGCCGCAGCCTATGAAAAGACCAGCTACAAGGGGCTGTTTCACTTTGTCAGGTACATAGATATACAGCAGAAATATGAGATAGACTACGGAGAGGCCGATACCGCAGGCGAGAATGACGATGTGGTGCGTATCATGACAATCCATAAGAGCAAGGGTCTTGAGTTTCCTGTAGTGTTTGTTTCCGGGCTTGGCAAGAGCTTTAACACGCAGGACACAAAATCAGACCTGGTGATACATGAAAAGCTTGGGCTTGGCCTTGTGGAAAAAACAAAAAGCCCAAGGACAAAGCGACCATCACTGATAAGAAATGAGATAGTAAGCCGCATTAAAAGGGAAAATCTGGGAGAGGAGCTGCGTGTGCTGTATGTAGCGCTCACCAGGGCGAAGGAAAAGATTATCCTGACAGGGGGACTTTCAAATGCCCAAAAATCCTTTGAGAAGTATAGAGGCAATGTAAATGCGAACCAGCCAATAAGCTTTGGACAAAGGGAGGGAGCAGGGTGTTACCTGGACTGGATTATACCTGCCATGCTGTCGTACCCGGATAAGTATACGGTATCCACAGTCGATGCAACAGAGTTCGCTGCACGAACTGCGATGGATATGGCGGCAAACGATATATCAAAAGCGCAGCTTATTGGGCACATAAGTGCAGCGGATGAAACAAAAGTCAAAGAGCTCGCAGAGGAATTTGATTTTGAGTATGTATATGCTTCTGATATAACTAAAAAAAGCAAATATTCGGTATCTGAGCTGAAGCATGACTCTATGGTTGAAAAGTATGATAGCACTGAGAGGGAGGCAGAGCGTCCTAAGTTCCTATTGGAGGAGAAGGAGACGTATGTGCCGGACTTTGCGAGGGATGATGAGGCAGGCGGTGCTTAATGAAAGCAAAGAGCCTAAAAATGCAGCAGGTGTGAATCAGGGAGCGCTGCGCGGAACTGCAGTGCACCGTGTCATGGAGTGTCTGGATTTCAAGAGCCTGTGTGATATAGATACAAAAGACCATGTGGCAGTCAGTGCATTTGTGAAGAAAAGCATGGATGAAATGCTAAAAAAGGGGCTTATCACAGATGACATGTACAGGCTGACCAGACCAAAGCTTATAGAGCAGTTTATATCATCAGATGTGGCAGCGCGTATGGCACAGGCGGATAAGAGAGGCGATTTGTATAAAGAGAAGCCTTTTGTGATGGACTATGAGGGAGTATTGGTTCAGGGAATTATTGATGTATTCTGGCTGGAGAATGATAAAATAGTGCTGCTTGATTACAAGACAGACAGGGTAAATGCGGCTAAAGAGCTTATCGACAGATACAGCACACAGTTAAAACTGTATGCTGATGCACTTGGAAGGATTTTTTCTACAGATGGGAAAAGCATACAGGCGGATGAGAGGCTCATATATTCATTCCGTTTACAGCAGACAATTGTTACCTGTCGTTAATATAAAAAATAGTGGCATGTCACAGCAATCTATTATATAATGTTTAACAGGTAGTACAAAAATATAATATATTAATATATAAGACATAATTGCTGTATGAACAGCTGTATATAAAGCCAAAGAAAAGAGATAATTTACATGGAGGAATGCAATATGTACGAATACGATGACGAGGTTTTAGACACATTTTTAAAGAAGCAGACACAGCTTTTTAGTGAGGAGGTCGCAGATACTCCGGAGGCTGCAGAGGAATTTTTAGAGGACTGCATGGCTGTGGTTTGTAAGAATATAAAAGAAGTAAGAGATTACTTTGATGAGGCAGGCTCAGATATTTCGGGCATGTCAGATGATGAGCTTATGGACCAGAGTGAGGTCTTTGCCATTGAGGACGGCAGATTCCTTGTTGTGGAAGGATAGCAGGTATGAAGTATTTTAAGAAAACGATGTGTATGCTGCTTGCATCAGCGACACTTCTCACCGGCTGCAGTATTGGCGGCAAGGAGATAGTGCTTGATATAAATACCACGAATAGCCATACAGTTTTTTCCGTGGACAATATGAAGTGCGATAAGACGGAGGCACTCATATATTTAGCCAATTACAAAAATCTGTATGGCACTATGTATGATGTAAACCTGCTTGAGACAGATGATGCATCGAACGTGGAAAAATATATCAGGGATGTCACTGTTGATGAGCTGACGCGCATATACTGCATGGTTTCAATTGCAAAGCAGAAGAAGATTACACTTACAGACAAGGAGAAGAGTAGTGTGTCAAAGGCTGCAAAGGAATACTATGACTCATTAAACGAAGCTGAAAAGAAATTCACAAAGGCTGATTTATCAGACATTGAGAGCGCATACGAGCATTATGCGATTGCGCAAAAGCTGTACAATTCTCTATCGAAGGGCGTTGATACAGAGGTGAGTGATGAGGATGCAAGAGTTATCCATATACAGAAAATCTTTGTAAAGAGCAAGGAGAGCGCAGATGCTGTGAGCCAGAAGCTCTCGTCAAAGGAAGATTTTGCAGCAGTTGCATCAGGCAGCAGTGAGGACAGCCAGACAGAGTTGTATGCTGCAAAGGGCACTCTGCCAAAGGAGGTTGAGGCTGTAGCATTTGAGCTTGGCGATGGAGAGATATCTGATATGATAAGCACAGATGACGGCTACTATTTCATCAAGTGTATATCCAAGCTGGACAGGGAAAAAACAGAGCAGAACAAGGTCACTATACTGCAAAAGAGACAACAGGAGCAGTTTAATGATGACTACGAGCACTTTGTAAAAAAAGCAGGCTTTAGTTTAAACAATGACCTGTGGGATTCAATCAGTATAAAGGATGAAAAGGATGTGAAAACAAGCTCATTTTTTACTGTGTACAATAAATACTTTCAGGCCGACAATAATTAATAATAGACAGGAGCATATAATATGGACTGGGAATTTGACATCCTGTATGCAATTCAGAGCATCAGAACACCGTTTTTAGACAAGGTAATGGCGTTTTTATCCACCCTCGGAAATGCAGGCGCATTGTGGATTGTGATAGGTGTAGTGCTTTGTGTTTCAAAAAAATACCGCCGTGGAGGCATGCAGATGCTTTCGGCAGAGCTTTTGAGCTTTATAGTGGGCAATCTGATAATAAAAAATATGGTCGACAGATTGAGACCATGTCAGATAGATGAGACAGTCAGTCTTATTGTAAAGATACCGTTTGACTCATCATTTCCTTCGGGACACACGTTAAACGGCATAACAGCAGCAGTGACACTTATGTTTATAGATAAAAGAATGGGAATACCGGCGATTGTACTTGCGGTACTTATAGCGTTTTCGCGTATGTACAACTTCATGCATTTCCCAACGGATGTCCTGGCAGGAGCAGTGCTTGGAGTGGTATCGGCTGTGTTTGTGAACTTTTTGTTTAAGAGAGCCGGTAATTAATAAAAAGCTGTACACATGCAGGTCTATGAAACCTGCATAGTGTACAGCTTTTTTATGTGATGTTAACAGTAAAATTACTTTGTTGGATTACTTTGTGAGAAGAAGCATGATATCATTACTTCTCTTTACAAATTTAGTCATCTGGTCAACTGAAAGCGGCTGGTTAGAAAGCATTGCAAGGTCGTAAAGTTGCTCAGCAAACATTGGAACATGCTCAGAATCCTTATTGTCTAAGATGTACTTTACAAGCTCGTTGTTGGCATTTAATGTGAGTGTCTGGTCAGCGGCAAACATGCTTGGATCCATTCCACCCATGCCTCCGGCTGCGTACATCTTCATCATATCCTGCATACGTCTGCCCTGCTCTGAGAGTGTGAGCACAGATGCTACATCTGCGTTCTTAAGGTTTTCTACCTTTACAGTGAGCTTGTCGTTGTTCAAAGCCTTCTTGAATACCTCTGAGAGAGTAGTGGTTGCCTCTGTGAGGTCTGCACCGGATTCATCCTTGAGAGACTCTGTGAGGTCTGCATCTATTCTCATGAACTTGTAGTGGTCATTTCTCTGCTCAAGCTGTGTGATGAATGAGGTATCGATATTGTGGTCAAGAATAACAGCGTTCATGCCCTGTTCCTTGAACAGCTTGATATACTGACCCTGCTGTACTACATCTGTGACATAGTAAACTGTATTCTTCTCAGGCTCCTTGTTTTTATCAGAGGCATTTGTATCTGTATTGTCAGCTTTCTTTGTATCATCAGAAGCATCAGCACTTTCCGCATCTGTTTTTTCATCCTCATGAACAGGTGCGAGCAGCTCAGGAAGAGTCTGATACTTGTCATTGATATCCTTGAAAAGAATATAGTCGTTTATCTTGTCGCAGAACTTCTCGTCCTTTAAGCAGCCAAACTTGATGAATGGGCTGATGTCATCCCAGTATTTCTCATAGGCTTCCTTATCTGTCTTGCACATACCGATGAGCTTGTCAGCCACTTTCTTGGTGATGTACTCAGAAATCTTCTTTACGAAGCCATCATTCTGGAGAGCAGAACGTGATACGTTAAGCGGTAAATCAGGACAATCGATAACACCCTTAAGGAGCATCAAAAACTCAGGAATGACCTCCTTGATATTGTCTGCGATAAATACCTGGTTGTTGTAAAGCTTAATAGTTCCCTCGATTGAGTCGTACTCTGTGTTGATCTTAGGGAAGTAGAGGATACCCTTTAAGTTGAAAGGATAGTCCATATTCAGGTGAATCCAGAAAAGAGGCTCCTTGTAGTCTAAGAATACCTTTCTGTAAAACTCCTTGTATTCCTCGTCGGTACACTCATTCGGGCTCTTGGTCCAGAGTGGGGTTGTATCATTGAGCGGAACAGGGCGCTTAACGATTTTGAGCTGATCCTTTGCAGGAGATACCTCTACCTGCTCCTTCTCGCCCTTGTCATTTTCTTTTTCCTCGTACTTGGCGTCCTCATGGATTTCCTCGATAACAGTGTCAGTGTCACGCTTGTCGGCCTTGTCTATTGTTTCGTACTCCTCAGGAGCATTTTCCTTTGCAAGGTAAATTTCAGTAGGCATGAAAGAACAGTACTTCTCGATAACCTCACGTGCGCGGTACTCATTTGCGAACTCAAGACAGTCGTCGTTTAAGTAGAGAGTAATCTCTGTTCCGACGTCGTCCATGTCGCCATCCTCCATGTTGTACTCTGTGCCACCGTCACATGACCAGTGTACAGGTGTAGAGCCCTCTTTATAAGAGAGCGTATCGATTGTTACCTCGTCGGCTACCATGAATGCTGAGTAGAAGCCGAGACCGAAATGACCGATAATCTGGTCATCATTTGACTTGTCCTTGTATTTCTCGATGAAGTCTGTAGCACCTGAAAAAGCGATACGGCTTATGTATTCCTCAACCTCATCAGCTGTCATACCAAGACCGTTATCGATAATCTTTATTGTCTTTTCGTCAGGGTTTACGAGCACCTGAATCTTGCCCTTATAGTCTGCAGGAAGGGAATATTCACCCATCATGTCGAGCTTTTTGAGCTTAGTGATGGCATCACAGCCGTTTGAGATGAGCTCACGATAGAAGATATCGTGGTCTGAATATAACCATTTCTTTATAATAGGGAACAGGTTGTCGCTGTCAATTGAAAGATTGCCGTGTTTTTCTGTCATTTTTACACACTCCTTGTTTTTATTTTACATTTACGCCGCGGTTATGGGCTGTGAGGTTGCGGTGTA
>ERZ779902.280-NODE-280-length-23744-cov-3.618515_pt1 | contig 23744 bp, 15 predicted proteins | sample MGYA00511350_ERZ779902 | MGnify/ENA primary metagenome ERZ779902 (study PRJEB29588, sample SAMEA2146908) | human gut metagenome | biome: human gut; feature: human-associated habitat; material: faeces | place: Denmark | collected 2008/2010 ...
TCCTGCCCCCACCGTATCCGCCACTTCCACTCTCGGAGTCTCCACAAATGAAACCTCGCCGGGAGTAAACACATAGCTTCCGTTTACCCCACAAGTAAGAATCAGCATCTTCAAGTTGTACTTGGCAAGCAGAATCCAGCATTTATCCTGCAGGTCGATACCCGGATAACCAAACATACGGCTCACAGTCACCAATTCTTCATCATTAATCTTCAGGATATTGCACTTCTTCATCGAGCTGCAAAGTATCTCCTTCGTATAGAATCCCTGACGCAGATTCACATCAAATATCTTGCACTGTCCTTCCCCGTCGGGCATCACATCCAGAAACTTATGAATTGTTTCTCTGGAAACCACGCTGCGCTGTGCCAGCGAACCAAAACATACCGAACGCGTTTTTTTCGCCAGTTCTTCCAAAGCCGGGGTAAAAGGGATATTGTCCCATGCCACATTCTCTTTTATATCATACATCGGCACACCATTCGGGTCCAGCTCCACTTGTACCGTGCCGGTAGGATAAGGCACTCTTGCAATCTGATAACTTAAGTGCTTGCTGTCAAAATTGGCTAGAATCTCATCGCCCAACTTATCCTCTCCCACCGCACTCACCACACGGCTGTCAAAGCCAAATTGCGATACATGATAAGCAAAGTTTGCCGGAGCACCTCCTATTTTCTTTCCTTCGGGCAGCACATCCCAGAGTGCCTCACCCATTCCTACGATAATATCATTCATGGTCATTTCTTTATTTTTAAGGTATATATTAACAAGTAAATCACACCAACAGTCATCACTGCTACAGCTCCTGTCTGTCCCACCGCATCAGCGGCAATTCCCATTGCCAACGGAAACACGGTACCACCGAACAGGCCCATTATCATCAGGCCGGACACCTCGTTCTTCTTTTCGGGTGCGGCAAACAATGCCTGCGAGAAGATGATGGAAAACACATTGGAGTTTCCAAAACCAATCATGGCGATACAAATATAAATAATAGTTTCGGTATGGAACATAAACAAGCCTGCCATAGCCAATAACATTAACACTACGCTGAAAGCAAAAAAGAACCTGGCAGAAGCTTTCTGCAGGATAAAAGCTCCCAAGAAACAACCGATTGTACGGAATATGAAGTAAAGGCTGGTAGCAAAACCTGCCTCTGCCAGTGTCATCCCCAGACGTTCCATCAATATTTTCGGGGCAGTGGTATTGGTACCGACATCAATACCCACATGACACATGATGCCGACAAAAGAGAGCAGGATGAACGGTTTTCCCAACAGAGCCAGACAAGCCTTGAAACCGGAAGCTTTGTCGGGCTGCTCTTCTTCAATGGGAGTGGAACCCAATAAAACGATGGCAAGCACCGCAATCACCATATAAATGGGAAACAATACCCTCCAGCCCAATCCGAAAGTGGGAATAGCCTGTGTAGCGCCCCACATGGCAATATAAGGAGCCAGAAAAGAAGCGATGGCTTTAACAAACTGTCCAAAAGTAAGTGTACTGGCCAATTTATCTCCCGCTATAATATTACTCAACAAAGGATTCAGAGAGGTCTGCATCAGTGCATTGCCGATGCCCAGCAAAGAGAAAGACAATAGCATAGTGACATAACTGTCTCCGAAAACAGGAATCAGCAAAGAGGCAAAAGTCACAGCAAGACTCAGAAGTACCGTTTTCTTACGCCCTATCTTATTCATCAGTATTCCTGTAGGAACCGAGAAGATAAGGAACCAAAAGAAAACCAGTGACGGAAAGATATTGGCCTGCGCATCCGTCAAACTCAAGTCGGCCTTGACGTAATTGGAAGCGATGCCCACCAAGTCTACAAACCCCATGGCAAAGAAACAAAGCATCACCGGGATTAATTTGGCATATAGGTTTTTATTGTTGTTCATGGTTTTATTATCTATTGTTTTTTTGTACATTGTTCTTATTCATTCACCGTAGGGGCAGACCCATGTGTCTGCCCGAAAACAGTTCACTTTACGCATTCGGACGGACACATTCGGGAATACCTAACCTAAATCACAAACCTAATTTATATATCATGAAATCCGTCACTTTCATTTCCCCTCCTTCATTATAAAAACGAAGCGTGTTATAAGGTTCATCCGGAAAGACTAAATTAGTCATGGCAATGCGTCCGCCATCTACAAAAATCTCAATAGAACACTTATCCACAAAAACATCCAGATGATAAGTTCCGCCTTTGCACAAAGAGAGCGGCGCCCAAGTACCCAATGCAAAATCATTCTTATAATTCACAGAGAGTTTCATGCGGTGATTGTCCGTCTCCTTTTCGTGCACATTGAATTTGCTCGGCTCGCCCAAGTCGGTAATGCCGCTTTCCGTGCGGTCCATCACCAATCTGTGTTCTTTCATATCCAGATAAATGTTCACTTTCTCACCCTTACTGTTCAACAGCTCGAAACCTGCCCTCTGCGACGCACCCGGAGTAATATCCATCGAAAGTTCGTATGCTCCGTCTGTATCGGGAACCAGCTCCTCCAACCGGCTCTCGCCATTTACAGTCAGACGACCCACTTCGCGCACCTCTTTACGCAACGCCTCCGTTTCCTTCACCGCATTGGCAGCCATATATATCTGTCCGTCCTTTGTATAAAGGCTCAATTCGCGGGGCAGCGAGTTGGCGCTGCGGTATTGTTTGGTAGGAAGGATATTGGCATACTGCCAATTGCTCATCCAGGGCACGGCAATCGTACGTTCTCCCGTATTCGAAAAACAAACGGTAGCATAATGGTCCTTACCAAAGTCCAACCATTTGGTCACTTCGGGCTTTGTGTCACACTTAAACTCTTTGCCGTCAAAGTCACCGATAAAATACTGTGTAGCGCTACCGCCAAACATGCACCCCGGATTGATATTGACAATCAATACCCACTTCATACGGTTCTTGTCACCGTCCACAGGCAATTGCACAAACTCGGGACACTCAAACTGGCTGGGCTGTACTCCGTAACCTTCGCCGAAGCCACTCATAAACTCCCAGTCCTTCAAGTTCTGCGAAGAATAGAAACGCATCTCTTTGTCGGCAGATACCACCATCACCCATTTTTGATTGGGTTCATACCAAAAGACCTTCGGATCACGGAAGTCCTTCAATCCGTCAAAAGGAGTCAGAATAGGATTCTTCTCGTATTTGGTATACGTACGTCCATTGTCTGTGCTGTATGCCATACACTGAATCTGGCCGTTCTTGTCACTGGCCGAAGTATAGAAAGCAACCATTGTATTTTCACCGTAGCCTGCGCTGTTCTTTGTATCCACCACTGCACTTCCCGAGAAGATATGCCCCAAGGTATCCCTTGCGATGGCAGGGTCAAGATGCTCCCAATGCACCAAATCCTTACTCACGGAATGTCCCCAATGCATATTTCCCCATACCGAGCCGTATGGATTATATTGGAAGTAAAGGTGATATTCACCGTCTTTATAAACCAGTCCGTTGGCATCATTCATCCAACCATAGAGCGGAGTGTGATGATAAACGGGACGGAACTTATCTCTGTTTGTTGTATCAAAAGTATCCGAGACCTTAATGCTGTCCCAGCATAGGGCATCGGCTGCCACATTGCGGATAGTCACCGTTGCGCCGCTTGCATCTTGCGATAAGGCAAAAGGCACATAATATTCTACATTGTCTGTGGCCAGACGGACATCCATTTCCGTATCTGCCGCACTTCCCATATCGAGTTTTACCTGTCCTTCATCGCTGCTTTCCTGAATGGGGAGCAACAGATATTTAGACGGATTTGCAATATGTACGATGGTCAAGGTATCCCCTTGATGTTCGAACGTCAGATTGTCTTTCGGTGACTGGCAAGACACTGCGCCTGCTGTAAAGGCCAAACCTAATGCAAGGTTAACGAAATTTGTTTTCATGGAGTATAGGGTATTAAAAGTTTTGTTTGATTGTTCTTTTGTATCGGCAAAGTTAGTGGAAACCCGCTTTACCGGCTGAAACATTTGTTTCATTGTTATGTATAAATGTTACATGAATGTTTTTTTCACCGTAGGGGCGGACCCATGTGTCCGCCCGAATGCACAAAGCAAGCCATTTCCAGGCAGACACACGGGTCTGCCCCTACAGTGGGACAATCTCAATAAAAAAAATCAGAATGTTATTTTCGCCGCAAATTCTACGGTGAACGGACGGATGTAGCTTCCTGCCATCCATGCACCGTTATAAGCGGCAGCATTTTCCTTATCCACCAGTTCCGCACCCGAAATGCTTCCCTTTGCACCGGTCTGATTCAAGAAGTTAATCACCGTTCCGCTTAAAGAAAGATGTTTGTTCACATTCCAGTTGATGCCGCCAAAGGTTTCCCAGCGTCCGTTAAAGTAATAAGCATTCTTAATATTGGCATACGTCTTGCTGAAGTAACGGAAGCTGGCCCATACCTTCAAGTCTTTGGTGATGTTGTAACTCGGGTCCAGTTCAATCAGCACCTTCGGAATTTCGGTTACAATATTACCGGTGGCGTTGATGCCCGAAGTCGTTCCGTCACTGAAAGTAACCCCCGTCTCATATTTCTTGTATTTCGGGCTCTGGTAAGTAAACAAGAAGTGGAAATCAAATCCTTTGAAAGGCTTCACAACCGCATCTGTTGTCCAACCGATGGTTTCAATATCATAGCTCAGTGCTGCGGCTTTGATATCCTTATCATTGTTGGGGTTAATCAGATTCAGTGTCGAGTTGTTATTTGTCTTGGCAATATAAGTGAACAAGGAAGTCAGGCTGAGCCAGTCATTATTGAAATAGATACCGGCACGTCCCAACGGAATAGTTATCTTATCTACATTCGGCATCTCGGCAGGTGCAAAGTTCGACATATTCGGACGCTGGGTATTGTAAGTGAAATCGGCAGTGAAACCAAACTGTTGCGTCATCTTATAAGTAGCGGCTGCCGTGAATGCCATATTGAGCCAATCATAACTATAACCGCGAGGGGCAATCTTGGTGCCGTCGGCTGCAATCGCCCCGATGTGATAATTGGCAAAACGGCCTACCGCTTTTCCGTCTGCATTGTACACAGCCAGATTCTTTCCTGCCAAACGCTGGTATTCAAAACGAGCGCCATAATACACATTCCATTTATCAGTAATATCCCAATCGTGAGTAGCATAAAGAGCCAGCTTATTTTCATGGCCTTTATAGTATTCCGAAGCATTCTGATTCAGATTATAATATGGAGTATCACCATAATGATGAATGTCTTTGGTATCAGCACTGTAAAGAATCTGAGGATATTCTTCTACCGTATGGTCGTACATCGTGGTGTTTGAAGCATAGTCCACATCATAATACCATTCGTTCAAGCCCACGCGCCAAGTCATGTTGTCATACTTCCGTGACAGTTCGGTGGTAAAGAAGAACTCATCGATGCTACCCCGGTTGAAACACGACATACGGCTCTGCACATACCCTTCGTAGGGGGTCAGCGTTCCGTCCAATGCCTTCCGGCTGTAGCCGTCCCCCCCTGTTTTCTTCTCCATCCACATGGGAGGCTGGTAGAGATAAGAGCCCAGTGCATGGTCATACTTCATATTCACAGTCCACTCCAAGCCATTATCCCATTTGTAACGGTTCAGCAATGTGAATTGATTGCCTTTGCTGGCAGTAGCATCATAAAGGCTTGTCTTTTTCATCTCACCTGTGCGCATATCCATATAAACAATGTCCGAGACATTAGGAAGATAGGAAGAAGTGCCGAGTCCGAATCCGGGAATTTCCTTCACACTGCCGTCACCCACATAAATAAAGGGCGCACCGGTAGTGGCATTCGACAGCCAGTGACTATTGCTGTAATGATAGATGGCCGACAACTGTCCGCGACCTTCATGGTAGAACTTTGTCAAAGCAAACTTATAGATTTGTGTGCGGTCCTGATACTGTGCAAAGCGAAGTTTGAACGAACCCGGGTCAAAATTCTGATAGACACTTCCACTGTAGAACCAGTCCTTGCCGATGCTTCCGTTCAAGTTGAAATCAAACTGCTGTTTGCCAAAGTGATTGGTATTATAATTCAGCACGCCATTGAAATCCTTAGCCTTGTTCAGTCCCAATTCGGTAAAAGAGTTCACAGCATAACCGATGTTTCCGGTAGTAATGGCAGTTTCGGATATTTTAAGCAGTCCGGTATGTCCCAAGCTACTGTCTCCACGCCAGTGCGTGTTTACATTATGGGGATTTGAATTATAGACCACGGGCAAACCGTTTTCGAGTACATTCACATCGCCGCCGGGCAGACCGATGGAGATTTCACGTGGGCCATTGGCACTGGCCGCATTCAGCATGACATTTCGATTGCCTTCTTCCTTCGAGTTAGAGACGACTTTGGCTGAGTCTTGTTGTGCGTGGCTGTTCAAGCAAGCGGCTGCCCATATAATAAGGAGCGCGCCCATTCTGTTCATTCGCTGATTCTTGTTCATAGCATTAAATGTTTTTAGAAGTTTTTCTGAGGCAAAGGTAAGGGTTGTCTCACAACACTTTTGAAACATTTGTTGCATGGGATAGCACTCTTGTTTCCTTGTAACAAAAGTGCTCAATTATGTAACATTCTTAGTGAACAGAAGTCATTCCGAAAGTCCTTTCACGCTTCACGCGTCCAAAAACCGCCATTCCATCGAAGAAAATTGTGAAAGGAACTGTCGGGACTGAAGTTTCACCCCGATGCAATCAGCATTTTATTTCTTCGCATTTCACCATATCCCAGCCCTTAAACTGAAGCAAGATGCAATGCAAGTCAGTTCCACTGCCGGCGAGCAACACTTTTTTGTCTCGACTATACTGTTCCAACTGCCGTCTTCCTTCGCAGGCTTGCTCCTCCAGCTCAGCCTCAGTAGCTGTACGCGACGCATACTTCAGCTCCATAATATAGCTGTGTTTCGTTTCGGGATAACGCTGCTTGTCGGGCAACAAGAAGAAATCACAATAACCATAATTCATTTCCAGTTCGGGATGCACCAAGTAATACGAGGCCAACGCCAAATATGCTTTAAAAAAGCCTTGCAGATTACGTTCCCCCTCTATGGCATCGCGGACAGCCGAATTATCACGGTAAGCCTTGGCAATGAACTCAAACAAAGGCTTCCAATCTCCGTCAAAAGCCATATCATCAATTAAATCTTTCAAACGAGGCAGATAAATTTCTCCATGCTGCTGGTAATACTCACGAAGGAAGCCGAAGTATTGTTCACGCACGCAGTTATTGGGAATACACATCACGATGCGGTCACCTCTGGTTCCACACATTGTAAGCAAACCATAATAATAAAGCAAACTCCGAAAATTATCGGTTTGGGTAATCTTCTCAGCGGGGAATGAGGTATGCAGGTTCACCAGAATTTCTCCTTTCGCCCCTATCTCCTCTATAGTGCTCATGCGGTCCTCCCCTTCCTGATTTTCATGGTCGAGCCGGGCAAGCATCTTGAGTTTACTATAATCCGTGCGAATATTCTTATCAACCATTTCTTCAGGAGAAGCTCCCAACATCACCCGATGACGCAAATAATACAATGTCATATCACAATTGAATATCTTCGGGTCGGTGGCCAAGCTTGATTTAGCAAAACAATAATTATCGTACCAAGGTTTCATCTCCCGAATCATTTCGTCGATATCCCCTTCCAACCTACCTGCCTGCTGATAATACCGAAACATCTCACGCACTTCCGTTTCACTGAATCCCATCATCATGTTGAACTGCGGAGCAGTACTGATATTCCAATCAATATTATATCCGCTGGAAAGGTCGTCCAACGTCACCGGACTCACTCCCATCATAAAAATACGTTCAAACATACCTTTAAATTGCTTGAAGTATTCCCGGTAAAAACCGCTGGCATGGGTCAAGTCACGGAAAAGGTTCTTGCCTTGTTCACTCAGTATGACATTGGTAAAGTTATCATATTCATCAATAATCAAATAAAGCAAATGTCCCAAACGCCGAGCCGTGGCCTCCAGCCAATGCAACTTGGTGGAAGCTTCGGTGGAAGCGACTATCCGGTCAAAATCCGTTTCATTCTGATAATACTCCGCATACGTACTGAAGAAATCATTTAACTGCACACTGCAATAATCATTGAAATTATCTTCCAATGTTCCCCTGCCCAGATTGGCTTTAGAGAAGTCAAAGTAAAGCACTTGATAAACGCCTTGCAGTTTGGTGGGATGCTTGCCTATCCACAGATTGCCGAACCGTTGTTCAAAACGGTCTTTTTGCGACATATCATAATAAGCACGCATCATGGTAAGGAATACACTTTTCCCAAAACGACGCGGACGAACCCAAAGGAGATAGTTTGCCATATCTTCTATCAGAGGTAGAAAATGCGTTTTATCTACATAATAATAATCCTGGCCTACCAATCGGCTGAAATCCGACACTCCATAAGGTATTCCTTTTGCCATAATCCATCTGTTTTTGTTCAAGACAAAGTTAGTTCTTCTTTTTCTCTTTAACAACCCCTATTTTATGAAATGTTGCGCTTTCCTGTATATTATCCCGGCTTCCCAAAATCACAAGACTTTATCAGTCCTTTATACTTCCCCTAAAAAGCCGGTTACACCGTCTCTTGCGAAACATCCTGCCCCTAAACTCTTTTTTCCGGCAGATTAATAGGTTTTTACGGTATGATTAAGTACTTTTGTACTGAATACTAAGACAGACTCCGCCAACAGACTGTACAGTCCGTTACAGTAGACCGTACAGTCCATTACAGCAGACTATACAATCCATTGCAGCAGATTATAAAAGCCCTTAGGAAGAAAACCCTTAGCCTTCAGGAACAAACAACTTAATTCGCCTATTAAAAAGCATTAGCATGGCAGCAAAGTATGATTTCAAGACGTCTCCCGACATACAGGGGGACAAGGAGCAGCCCACCCTGTATCCGCAAATTGTAGTATCGGGCACAAAAGACCTGACAGATTTGGCTAAGGACGTAGCCCGACGCTCCACCATCAAGGAAGGAACGGTTCTAGGCCTGTTCTGTGACCTGGAAAGTATTATCGCCAATTATCTGGCGGACGGTTATAACGTAAAACTGGGGGAACTGGGTACTTTCTCCGCCACCCTGACCTGTCGCAAGGTGACGGACAAACACGAGATACGCGCCGCATCGGTACACTTTGACAACGTGAAGTTCAAACCCACCCGGCAGTTCCGCAAGGAGATACGTGCCAAAGGCGAATTGGAACGCGCGGAATATGGTTTCCGGATTTCTTCCTCCCAATATTCGGAAGAAGAACGCTTTGCATTACTGACGGCCTATCTGAAGGAACATTCCGTCATTAACTGCAAGGAGTATTGTAAACTTACGGGCCTGCTGAAGACAAAGGCGGGCATCGAACTGCGCCGGTGGTACAACGACAAGAGGATAACAAGAGAGGGACGGACTCCGCACGTGATATATAGGGCGATGCCAGGGGCTTAACCAATACACCGCCATACCTCTTTCCGCACGTTTGATTTTTATGAAAACAAGGAGGATGTGTCGAAACTTCCCTTTTATCGAAGAGAGTGTGTCAAAACGTAATTTGATGAAAGGACAACTTTTAATCTGAAACTTGACTTCCTAAATCAATGATGAAAAGAGCCATATCATTACTTGAAAACAGAGTTTGATATGGTTCCTTTATAATTGTTAGTTACAATCTGTAACTTTGTAGAGTGGTGATGTTAGTTTTGACACCTCTTTTAGTTTATGAGCGTTTCGATACACCCTCCTCGCAAGAAGGTTATCCCCCCTCTTATTTGGTCGGCGTTTTATACCAATCTTGATGTGAATCTCTATGAGCTCCCCACGCACCAAAGTCTTCATATTTCTCATTAATCATCTGGCGCTCTGCCGGATATGCCCAATCTGTAGGAATACATAAAGCAAAAGGCACACCACCCTTTATAAATTCAGGGTCATCCTGTGAAATATAAACCCTTAAATCCGGATTATTCTTTTCATAAATATAAAAGACTACGTCAGCGAGATTTTCTATGTTTTTTATTGTTTGCTTAGGCATCTCTTCCCATGTAGAAGGACCGGGATTGACTATTGTACCTGCCGATACCCCTAAAGCTTCATGCACACTGCCCCACAACACATTATCCTGACCGTTTACCTTACAACCGACAGACAGTTCTTTGGTTGCTCCGGCAGCCGCCAATGCAACTGTGATTTCCCCATCTTTCACAACCGTTACTTTCAGCACCACATCATTAAAATCATAGTCGCCGACAGTAGTGGTAATATCTTCAAATGCATAAGTCACAATGGCCAGGTCCGGTTCTACATCCGGTGCTCCATTCTCATACTCCGGATTACAACCCTGCGCATTGTCCACTGTTGCATTCACCAATAATGCATAACCGGAGGCAGACCATGGTTCAAAAAAGCCATTTCCACATGTCACATTGGTAACTCCGCTCATTGTAAGTTCCCCCTTGCCATCATCGTAAGAGGCTCCTTCAACACACAGCAGCAAAGGCTTGTCCTTATCCTGTGCGCTTGCATCACTGTGCAGCAGAACACTCTTCTCAAATTCCAGACTTTGAGTTTTAAAGATACTTTTACCGGCCATATTTAAAGTTGCATTTTTTAATTTAGCAGTTCCTTCACTAAAAATAAACCCACTATTATTAAAGATAACATCCTTGCCATTATTGCCTTCCAGTTCAAAGCTTTCACCAAGATATAAATTACAATTATTCTGAAGTTGATACCCTGAAGAGACTTCAAACTCATAACAAGTATAATAGCCGTCATTTACCCATGTAGCACTTGATTTGTGCTCATTGGCGCCATCAGTACTATTACTATCTATCGATGTTTCATCGACCGAAAACCGTCCATCCTCTCCATTATAGAACTCGCCTGCTTTAAATTCAAAATCAGCTTCTACCTTCATTGTTCCATAGTTAATAAGCCTGGCTTCTTTATTCTGCATGCAAAACTTATCTGCTTGAATAGAGACAGTTCCTTTATTATAGATAGAGCCTTTTAAAGTAAAGTCTCCATCGTCATCATCATCGTCATCATCTTTTTTGGTTCCTTTGATATTCAATCTACCGCCGGCACATACTATGATTGTTCCTTTGTCAAGTTTATCAATGTTGAGACTCAAAGTAATATCAGGGTTAACATACAATTTAACACCGTCCGCAAAATTTATCTTATCTGTAGTCACATCCTCTGAGATGAAATAAGAACCAGCTTTCAAATGTTTGCCAATATCGCCTTTTGTCACTCCCTTAGCACCACTCGGACAAATAAAGTCCTTATCATTATCAGGCAAATTATCTATTTCAATATTAGTAGCACGTGCAGAAGCCGCACGCTGGGCTGTAGAACGTCCGAAAGCAGCTACAAACTTATCATTTTTAAGGGTTGCAACGGTCACCACAAAATCCTTATCCCCCATTTGGCGCATCACGTAAGCATATTGCATTGCTGATGGGGCATCAAATTTCAAACTCACTGTAGTACCGTCTTTCACCTCTGCCTCAGCAAGTATCCGCGCATCGTTGTCTGCCTTAAAAGGATTATCAGTCAATACTTTTACAGTATAACTAGCTCCGGTGTTCGTATCCATAGTGACATCCAAGGTGCGTACTGCCATCATGTTCCAATCTTGGTTAGGGTCAACGTCCTTCACCGGAAAGTTTTCTTTTGCTTCTTCCTTTACTCGTTCTGAATCGAACAAACTTTTATGGTCTGTGCACGAAGCAAATGCAGCAAGTACCATCCCTAGAATCAATAATTTCTTCATATCATAATAAGTGTTAGAGTGAACAAAAGTAAATATTATATTATTATAAAACAAAAATGAAGAAGGTATTTCACTGATTCTTAAGTTTTTGATTGATTTACCAATACTTTTGAATGAAATCATCCCATCGCGACACAGACCATCAACTTAAAAGGGCTAAAAGTTGTCAACATGACCGCTTTTAGCCCTTTTCTTCGAAATGGTAGTTTTTTATTAAATCAGCCAAATATATTCATTATCTATGCAGACTTATGTTTAGTTTTAAAATCACTTATCAGCATAAGGGTATTCGCCATTAGCAGCATCCCAGGTTGATTTGAACTCCTGCATATGTTCTTCATACCATCTGGTACAAACAGTATAATCTTGCACCCAGTTTTCAAAGTAACGATAAAGACCGGTTATCTTATTGCGTTCTTTCGGGAACTCCCAGTCACCGGGAATACAGAGGCCATAAGGAGGATAAGTAGATTCCGGACTTACCATAGAAGCAATATGTATTTCTATCTTATTTTCATCATATATATAAAAATCTCCATTCTGTTTTAATGTACCGGCGATAGTGATTTCCTTTTCTACAGGAGCGACATTGGGACCACTGCCGGTATTTATTAAAGTTCCGGGTTCACATCCCATAGCTGTATGAACCTCTCCAAACAAATCGTTATTTTTATATCCTACCCACAAATTCTTAGTTGCACCGGCCGCAAACAAGGTCACTGTTGCCTTACCGGACTCATCGGGAACCGTTACTTTTAATACCACATCATTAAAGTCAAAGTCACCGGCTTCACGGGTCATATCTTCAAAAACGTATGTATAGACTTGAGGAATATCAGTGACATCCGAATTCGTTCCGCCACCGTCCGTCGTATAATTATAACTACATCCGGCTAATCCTCCTAATCGTACTTGCTCAACTTTTATAGGCTGTGCACCATTAGAAATATTTGTAACACCGGTATATCCTTTCAGTGCAACCTCTAAGTTACCGGAATAAGCAACACTTTCATCAGGAATTTTAGTACAAACACCACTTACAAAAAACAGAGCCTTGTCATTGGAACCAACTCCTATCACATCAACCTTTCCATTCTGGTATTCCACATCATTTTTTACATGAAACACACTCTTGGAACCTAACCGAAAAGGTATATTTCCATTTGTTTTCAGTGTATTTGTTTCAAAAGAAGAGCCGCCATCTTGCGTAAAAGAAGAATTTTGAAAATATGTACTACTTGTTATCTCCATTCTACAGCCATTATATGCACTAGAGCTACGGACATCCAACGAATTAGCATTAAAAGCCCCATCGTTATAAATATAACCACCTTCTGTTAACTTCAAACAATTTACAACATCGATTGTTCCTCTATTATACAAAGCACCTTGCAAAGAAGGAGTATTGAGTCTCAATGTAGCACCCTGTGCAACATAAATAGAAGTTTCAGGTCCAAAAAATGTAGCAGCAGTTGCATCCAATGTACTACCCTCCAACAAATACACCTGTACTCCATTAGGATAAGCGCCTCCAGTTATTGCAACCTTTCCTTTAATATATAAATTATACACACCATCATACATTGAATAAGAGCCATTCTCCATACAATAGTGCCCATTTCTTTGCAAACTAGCCCAACTTGTTGGATACGGTTTAGCACCAGCAGGCACCTCGTTCAAAAAATTCTTTTCATCAGGAGTCTTATAATCCCAATTATTTGTGGCCCTAGCACTTCTACCTCCGGCCTCACGTCCCTGCTCTTCCCAAGAAACAGAAGGATGACCGACTGTCATATCTGCTACCTTTACCCAACCATTATAAACTTTATCTTCAAGAAGCACATAAACAGATTCAATGGCTTTGGGTACATCAAAAGTAAATAATACCGTTTCTCCATCTTTTACCCCCATCTTCTTAGCCAAGAGCCTGGCATTGCCCTCAGAATTCAAAGGATTATCCGTATAAACTTTCACTGTATAAACCTCACCCGATTTTTGATTGATAGACACAGACAATGTTCCTACCCCTGCCATTTCCCAATTATGATTAGGGTCAATGTTCTCCACCGGAAAATTCTCTTTTGCTTCTTCGTCGATGTGATGAGGGTCAAAGAAGTCTTCTTTCTTTGTACAAGAAAACAATACAGAGATACATAATAATAAAAAGATGCTTTTTTTCATAATAGCCTGTTTCAAGTTAATCATATTTCGTACAAAGATATGAAATATAAAAATGATTAAGCAAAGAAAAAGCCTTTAAATTAGCACATAAGCATCTAGTTTTCAAGCATTTATTTTCACTTGAATAATTCACCTATACTTTTGATTAATCTACCGACATCTACGCTTTGGCCGTTTTACTTTTATAGATGAGATACGCTCCCAATAATATCAAAGGTACGCTCAGCCACTGCCCGATATTCAAAGTCATATTTGTTTCTTCCACCACTTGCGGGTTCTTCATAAACTCCAACGCAAAACGTGAGCCAAAGAAAATGAGCAGACTCACCCCGGTAATCAGTCCCACACGATTCTGCAAATGGTATTTATGATACATCACCCATGCAGTGACGCCCGCCACCAAGCAATAGAGCATTTCATAAATCTGGGTTGGATGACAGGGCAAGCCTTCATATAACTGGTGCCATTCACGCGAACGCACAAACTCAAAGCCCCATGGTAAAGTAGTGGGATATCCATAAATTTCGGAATTCATCAAATTGCCAAAACGGATGCAGAAGCACACCACTGCAACTGCCGGAATCATTCGGTCGAACAACCACCAGACACTTTTCTTCGTCACCTTCTTAGAGTACCAAACGAGAGCGAGAATAATGGCAAAGACTCCTCCGTGGCTTGCCAGCCCGCCTTTCCAAATTTTTAATATCTCAACCGGATGCACCGAATAGTAATCCCATTCATAGAATAAACAATGTCCCAACCGGGCACCTATCACCGTGCTGACAATGCAATAAACAAAAAGTTTGTCTACCCAATCATCGGGATATTTTTCTTTCTTGAAAAGCCGACCTACAATCTCATAAGCCAAGACAAATCCCAGCCCCCACATCAAGCCATACCAACGCACTTCCCAGCTGCCAACCTTAAACCATACGGGATCTACATCCCACAGAATACTAGCTATCATTGTTTTATTTCTTTGTTTATTATATAAGCGCAAAGGAAATAAAAAAATCCCTTCCCCGAAATAAATCGGAGAAGAGATTTACTCATTCCTTATATATTATGATATTTTATACCAAATGTGCAATCAGTTCCTCACGGTCGCCATACATCAAATCGATAACCGGAACTTCAATCATTGTATAGCATCCCGGTTGCTGTCTCATCGTGGCACGTGCTACACATACCAGTACCTGAGCAGTCAGGGCCGGATTATTAATCTTCATATCAAACTCAAACAACTGATTGTGAGTTTTGCCCGATACACCTTTACGAACCAGATTAACGCCATGACCTACATCATTCAAGTCGTCTACACAAGGTACTTGGATGACATGTGTCTCATCATTGACAAAATAGGGGTCGTTCTTGACAGCCGCTTCAACAGTCTTGAAATCCGCTCCTTCTTCCAGTTCCACATAAACCATGCGGCGGTGAATGCCTGTACCTACAGGAATAGTCATAGACAGCGCATCTTTCACACCTGCAATGGCACGAACGGCTACAGAGTGTCCCATGCTGCGGCCCGGACCAAAATTGGTATAAGTAATGCCTTTCGGAGCAATGGCTTCCAACAGGGTGCGTACCACCGAGTCACTTCCCGGATCCCATCCTGCCGAAATGATGGCAACGGCATTGCCTGCTTTGGCCGATTCGTCCAGCGAACGGCGAAGTGCGGTAATCTGTGTATGGATATCAAAACTATCTACCGTATTGATGCCCATAGCGAGAATCTCTTTCGCATATTTTTCTACGCTGCGAGTCGGAGTAGCCAGAATAGCAACATTTACATCTTTCAATTCTTTTATATCTTTAACTACAGCGTATGCTTCCAGTTCTGCCGGTTTGTTTTCGGCTCCATTACGACGAACAATACCTGCGATTTCAAAATCAGGAGCTGCTTCCAAAGCTTCCACTACATATTTACCAATGTTTCCGTATCCAACGACGGCTGCTCTAATTTTATTCATCTTTTATTGGTTTTAGTTTACTATTATCTTTTATTTAGGTGCAAAAATAAACATTTTGCCTCACTCTTTTGTTCTTCCAAACCTAATAATTTAAAAATATTCTTGCCTAACTTATAATTTAAAAGATAGATATCCTATTTTTGCAAAGAACTGTAAACTACAAACAAAAAAATCATGATAGAATATATTAAAGGAGACATTGCAGAGGTTACTCCGGCAATGGCTGTGATAGATTGTAACGGGGTGGGCTATGGAATCAATATCTCGCTGAACACTTACTCGGCCATTCAAAACCAGACACGTACCAAACTCTATATTTATGAAGCTATCCGTGAAGACGCATACGTGCTTTACGGATTCTCTACCAAACAGGAAAGGGAATTGTTTTTATTGCTAATCTCGGTATCGGGAATTGGAGGAAATACGGCAAGAATGATTTTGTCGGCTCTTTCTCCTTCCGAGTTATGCGGGGTAATCAGTTCAGGAAACGACAAACTGTTGAAGACAGTCAAGGGTATCGGACTGAAAACAGCCCAACGCATCATTGTCGATTTAAAAGACAAGATAGCCTCCTCCGGCATGGAAACAGTCAACAGTGAAATGTTTGCGAGTGCTGCCAATTCCGAAATTCATGACGAGGCCGTGGCTGCGCTGACTATGCTGGGATTTGCACAGGCTGCTTCACAAAAGGTAGTGGCAGCTATATTGAAGGAAGAACCAAGCGCCCCAGTCGAGAAAGTGATTAAGCTGGCCCTGAAAAGATTATAAAAGGAATAGTGCGACAAAGCATTTTGCTGCATCGGAAACCTCATGTGTTTACCGCTGCAGCAAAATACTTGAACTGCCTATTTATTTTCTTCCGGTTTGTCTTCCTGCATTTTGCGGGTAACAAACTCTATTTTCAGCATGGCTTCTTTTTTATCTTTCCGTATCTGTTCCATACCCGACAAGATACGCGCCAAACCGGTCAACTCGGCAATCGCTTTACGGTCATTAGGTTGCATGGCTGTTTTATAAGTCTTGTCACCAATAAACTGAAGTTGGATATTCTTGTCTTTATTGGCAACAATGAACCCGATAACACCGCCGTCATCCCCCATTTTATAATCAGCTTTTTCAATGGCACGCCCCAAATCCGTGGTCTCATAACTATCCTTAGAAACAGGAGTCTCGGCAAAAGTATCGCCCACACTAACTTTCACAGCAGCATGATGTAACTTTCCACCGGCACAATAAATAGAGGTAATAGACATCTCACCCTGTTCATTCACTTGTCCGCGAAGGAAAGAACGGCCGATATTCTTTTCTACCGTCTGTGTAGGATAGAAATAATTGCCTACTTCCTGATAGGCCGTATCTTTCTCCAATACAAAGTTACCTTTGACAGAATCCAACTGAGCCTGCTTCACCTGCATCATACTGTCCAGATAAACCAGACTCTTCTGCTGTTCCTTCAAGTCGACTTGCTGCATCAACTTGATTCCCTGCTTTCTAGCTTCAAAAGCTTTCGGATATAAAATGCGGATACTATCTATCTGCAACTTGGCTTCATTAAAGTTCTCTTGCTTCAATGCTGTTTCCGCATTTTGCAAATGCACTTGAGCCTTCTTTTCGCCGCCATCATCACAAGCCGCCAGTAATAAGGCAAATAATGCCACTAATCCTATCTTTTTCATGTATTTAAACGTTTTATATGAGGACAAAAATACAATTTAATTGCTTTACTTTCTCCTATCATGGACAAAAAATCGTATTTTTGCAGCTCTTTAAGATGAATATGGAATTGAAAGAACATTTTAATAGCAAAATATTTGCTCTAATTTCCGAAACAGCTGATGAATTGGGATTGGAATGCTACGTGGTAGGCGGCTATGTACGAGATATATTTTTAAATCGCCCTTCTAAAGATATAGATGTAGTAGTGGTGGGCAGTGGTATAGAGATTGCCCAGGCTTTCGGCAAGAAACTGGGACGTGGCGCACATGTCTCTGTTTTCAAGAATTTCGGAACGGCACAGGTGAAGTTCAGAGATACGGAAGTGGAGTTTGTCGGTGCCAGAAAAGAATCGTACAGTCATGACAGCCGTAAGCCGATAGTAGAAGACGGCACGTTGGAAGATGACCAAAACCGACGCGACTTCACCATCAACGCAATGGCGGTATGCCTCAACAAAGAGCGTTTCGGCGAACTGGTAGACCCATTCGGCGGAATGGATGATTTGAAAGAACGTACCATCCGTACACCACTCGACCCGGACATCACTTTCAGCGATGACCCGCTTCGCATGATGAGGTGTATCCGTTTTGCCACCCAACTCAATTTTTATATTGACGACGAAACCTTTGAGGCGCTGTCGCGTAACAAGGAACGCATCAATATCATCTCGAAAGAACGTATCGCCGACGAACTGAACAAGATTTTGCTTGCCCACATCCCGTCTAAAGGCTTCATTGAGCTGGACCGTTGCGGACTATTGCCACTCATATTTCCCGAATTTTCGGCATTGCAAGGCGTAGAAGTAAGAAATGGCCGTGCACACAAAGACAATTTCTATCATACGCTGGAGGTGGTGGATAATATAGCCAAACATACCGACAACTTATGGCTGCGCTGGGCTACCCTGCTGCATGACATCGGCAAGCCCAAGACCAAGCGATGGGAACCTCGCATCGGATGGACTTTCCATAATCATAATTTCATCGGCGAAAAGATGATTCCCGATATTTTCCGCAAAATGAAATTGCCGATGAACGAAAAGATGAAGTATGTACAGAAACTGGTCAGCCTGCACATGCGTCCTATCGTGATTGCCGATGATGTGGTGACCGACTCGGCCGTACGCCGTCTGTTGTTCGAAGCCGGAGACGACATTGACGACCTTATGATGCTCTGCGAAGCAGATATCACCTCAAAAAATGAAGCACGGAAACAGAAGTTTCTGGATAACTTCAAGCTGGTGCGTCAGAAACTAAAAGACTTGGAAGAGAAAGACCGCATACGTAATTTCCAACCGCCGGTAGATGGAGAGGAAATCATGCGCATATTTGACATGAAGCCTTGCCGTGAAATCGGCAGTCTGAAAAGTGCCATCAAAGATGCTATTTTGGATGGCGTGATTCCAAACGAACACGATGCCGCTTTTGAATTCATGCTGGAAAAAGCAAAACAGATGAAGCTGACACCTAAAAACTTATAAATAAATTGGCAATACACTACACTAAAGGGGAAGAATGGGCGAATGCCGTGTCACATGGCATTGGTATATTGATAGGTATCATGGGCGGAGGGTATTTGCTGCATACTGCCTTGCAAAGTGGAGACGTATGGGCAGTGAGAGGAATGTGGCTCTATCTGTTCGGCATGCTTGCCTCGTATATCACTTCCACCTGGTATCATTCCAGCCGGCCGGGTACCCGACACAGAGAAGTATTGCGCAAATTCGACCACGCCGCCATCTATCTGCACATTGCAGGCAGTTATTCTCCTATCATGCTGGTCAGTTTGCGCGAAGCAGGTTATTGGGGATGGGGAATATTCTGTTTTGTGTGGCTGTGTGCACTCGTCGGAACCACGCTCTGCTTTTGCAGACTGAAGGAACACAGTTATCTGGAAACAATCTGTTATGTAGCGATGGGATGCAGCATCTTTGTTGCCTTCAAGCCTTTATGTGACCATGTACCTTCCTTATTTATATATTGGCTCATTGCCGAAGGTATCTCATACATCACCGGTGCTGTATTTTATTCTTTCCACAAACTGCCCTATATGCATTCTGTTTTCCATCTCTTTGTATTAGGTGGAACCATCTGCCACATGATAGCATTGTGGTACATTCTATAACGTCCCTACCATCAAGAAGTTATCCATTTCGGGAAACTTATTTTCGTTTTTTAAGAGAGAAGTTTTCCAAAATGTTATATCTTTGCAGTCGTCCAATGAAGGTGAAGTTAACCGCTCCGGAAAGGGAATGCTGTGAAAATCGGCGACAGTACCCGCTGCTGTAATTCTCGTAGAACCGAAACAAGATGCCACTGCAAAGCATTGCGGGAAGGCGTTTCAGGGGAGAGATAAGTCAGAAAACCTGCCTCATGGGACAACTAGTTCTTTTATTCAAAACAATTAAATTTTCAAACAATGAATTACGCTGAGATTTGTATCATCAAAAGAGACGGGAAGCGGGAAGACTTCTCTATCAGTAAAATTAAAAATGCAATCGGCAAAGCATTCCATGCAACCGGAATAGACAATGAAGAGAAACTTATTGCTGATATCACTATGCGGGTAATCAGCAATTTCACCTCTCCTACCATCAGTGTCGAAGAGATTCAAGACCTAGTGGAAAAGGAACTGATGAAGGTACGCCCTGAAGTGGCCAAGAAATATATTATTTACCGCGAATGGAGAAATACGGAGCGTGACCGTAAAACCCAAATGAAACATATCATGGACGGTATTGTGGCTATTGACAAAAACGATGTCAACCTCAGCAATGCCAACATGTCCAGCCATACTCCGGCAGGGCAGATGATGACCTTTGCATCGGAAGTAACCAAAGACTATACATATAAATATCTATTGCCGAAGAAATTTGCCGAGGCGCACCAATTAGGTGATATACATATTCATGACCTGGATTATTATCCGACCAAGACCACCACTTGCATCCAATATGACCTGGAAGACTTGTTCGAACGCGGATTCCGCACCAAGAACGGCAGCATCCGCACCCCCCAGTCTATCCAGAGCTACGCAACATTGGCGACCATCATATTCCAGACCAACCAAAACGAACAGCACGGAGGTCAGGCTATACCGGCTTTCGATTTCTTCATGGCAAAAGGGGTACGCAAGACTCATCTCAAACATCTGCAGACTCTGACGGATTTTTACCGCGAAGTGGAAGGCAAAGAGCCCAATGAGGATGCACTGAAAAAAATAGAAGAGAAAGCATTGGCCATGACTCGCAAAGACACTCATCAGGCAATGGAGGGATTCATCCATAACCTGAATACGATGCACTCCCGTGGCGGAAATCAAGTGGTGTTCAGTTCTATCAATTATGGGACAGACACTTCGGCAGAAGGGCGTATGGTAATAGAAGAACTATTGAAAGCTACCATTGAAGGACTCGGCACCCGGGGAGAAGTGCCGGTATTCCCCATCCAGATTTTTAAGATAAAGGACGGTGTTTCTTATTCGGAAGAAGATTACAAAAAGGCAATGGCCAACTTCGACGATGCCATAGCCGGCAACATCCAATTCGAGGCACCTAACTTCGACTTATTTCTAAAGGCTTGCCGTACCACGGCAAAAGCACTCTTCCCGAACTTCATGTTTTTGGATGCCCCTTATAATCAGAATGAGAAATGGGACGCCAATGACCCGAAACGCTATCGCTATGAGCTCGCAACCATGGGATGCCGCACACGCGTATATGAAAATGTAGCCGGAGAGAAAACATCTTTGGGACGCGGAAACCTGTCGTTTACAACGATGAACATGCCCCGATTGGCTATCGAAGCGCGTATCAAAGCAGAAAGCATGGAAGAATCCGGAAAGAAAGAAGCCATCGAACGTACGGCTAAAGAACTGTTTATACAAAGCGTTCACCAAATGGCCGAGCTTATCGCCGAACAACTTTACAGTCGTTACCAATACCAGCGCACCGCCCTGGCACGTCAATTCCCATTTATGATGGGCAACGATGTGTGGAAAGGAGGAGGAAAACTCGCTCCCAACGACCAAGTGGGCGACGTATTGCGACAAGGTACATTAGGCATTGGATTTATCGGCGGACACAATGCAATGATGGCTCTTTACGGTGAAAGTCACGGGCACAGCCAACAAGCATGGGATACACTATACGAAGCTGTATCGGAAATTAACAAAGTGGCTGACGCCTATAAAGCAAAGTACCAACTGAACTTTTCTGTTCTTGCAACTCCGGCCGAAGGGCTTTCCGGACGCTTCACCCGCATGGACAGACGCAAATACGGTAATATCCCCGGCGTAACAGACAATGATTATTACGTAAACTCTTTCCACGTAGACGTAAAAGAGCCCATTACCATTGTTGATAAAATCAAGCGGGAAGCTCCGTTCCATGCCATCACACGCGGCGGCCATATCACTTATGTAGAGTTGGACGGTGAAGCACAGAAAAATATCAAAGCCATTACCAAGATAGTAAAAGTGATGCATGACGAAGGCATCGGCTATGGCTCTATCAACCATCCGGTAGATACTTGTCATGCCTGCGGCTACAAAGGAGTGATTTATGACAAATGTCCGGTTTGCCAAAGCGAAAACATTCTGCGTATGCGCCGCATTACCGGATACCTGACGGGCGACCTCAGCACTTGGAACTCAGCCAAACGCGCAGAGGAACGTGACCGCGTGAAACACGGATAACCTGATATGAACTTGCTATTTACTTACCCCGAAACCATAGTCGACGGTGAAGGCATCCGCTACTCCATTTATTTGGCCGGATGCCGGCACCGCTGTCCGGGATGCCAAAACCCAGAATCATGGGCTCCAGAAGCCGGCACCCCATTGACCCAGGAAAAGATAGAAGCAATCATCTGCGAGATTAATGCCAACCCATTGTTGGACGGCGTTACATTTTCGGGAGGCGACCCCCTCTATTCTCCAAAAGAATTCCGTGCTTTGTCCCAACAAATAAAAGAAGCTACCGGATTAAACATTTGGTGCTACACAGGCTACACGATTGAACAAATAGAAGCCTCACCTTTGTTAAAATCAGCAATAGACTTTATCGATGTATTGGTAGACGGGCGTTTCGAGCAGGATTTATACTCTCCTTACTTAGAATTCAGGGGCAGCAGCAACCAACGTATCATCTGTGTACGATAACACAAAAGAAACCTAAATGGCCCATTTTCTTGATTTATATCATGAAAATGGGCCGTTTTATGTTTTTCGGCATGCGTATGCTTGCTATTTTCAAGAAAAGCCGTACCTTTGCAATGTGGTTGTGAAACTACCAGTTAAGTTAATAATGAATTCTTTTAAGGTATTAAGTAATAAGGTAAAGATTAGAAAAGGTATTAGATTTAGGTAAATAAAAAGAGATTGTTTTAAACAAGGATACTAAAAAAGGTATTAGAGATTAATTTAAGGTTTGAAAGAATTGCAAGTTTTCAGGAATTTAGTTTTATAGGTATTAAAAGAGTTGTTTTTTAAGTAAAAGAGCAGAGGGATAACAACAACGACAACGACGAGAAAGATGAAAAGAACCCCATATTTTATGAGGGGGGTTCTTCAAGACGTGGGCGGGTTCGAAATAAAGAACTATCGCTCTTTTTTTATTTTATCCCCTCTTCCATTTCCTCCTCCTTTCGGGTCAATCCGCCCCCTGTGGGCATGTCAAATCCAAGCCGATAGTTTGCATAATCTAAAAATAAAGAATGGAAGATTCCTGACTCCTCTGAACGCTTTGATTTTGACGTTGAATGATTCTGCAAATGCATTAGTCCCGACTCAAGTCAAAAAGTGTGCAGGCACCATATTGTGAGAAAATTCCAATATTACAATGTAAAAATACAGATTCTTTCAAGGCATTATAAATGAAGTATATCAGGCGGCCACTCGACCTGGTACCGGCATTGTAACTTATAGTTCACGCTTATCACCCACAGGATTTTCAGATTGATTCACAATCCCTTAACAATCATACCAAAACAAAGGGAAGGGTAAGCCGTGTCATAGGGTCGGTTAAGGTCTTTTGAACGGAAGATTATTACAGACTGCGGCAATGGACTGTACAGTCCACTGTA
>ERZ779902.328-NODE-328-length-21210-cov-3.006523_pt1 | contig 21210 bp, 10 predicted proteins | sample MGYA00511350_ERZ779902 | MGnify/ENA primary metagenome ERZ779902 (study PRJEB29588, sample SAMEA2146908) | human gut metagenome | biome: human gut; feature: human-associated habitat; material: faeces | place: Denmark | collected 2008/2010 ...
GTTGGCGTTGTTCCATCCTTTGGCAAAACCGTCAATGTACAGGTAACAGCTTCTGCCGTATCACCATAATTCGAGTTGTTTGAAGGTGTACATGTAATAGTAACTGTTCCTGCCTTCTTTGCTGTAATTTCTCCGGTCGTAGACTTAATAGTCGCAACCGATGTATCCGAACTCTTCCATGTGACCTTCTGTGTGGTTGCTCCTTCTGGATTCAATGTCGCTGTCAACTTCAACTTCTCGCCGCCAACCTTTACAGTTGCTGTTTCAGGAATACTGATACTCTGTAACGGCATATAGACATTTATCGTCTTTGTAAATTTCGTTTCCGTTTCACCAGGTACACTTGTAGCAAATGTAATAACTGTATTTCCACTCTTTACCGGTGTAATTACTGTTGAAACTGTAGCCTGTGTATAATCTTCATTAAACACAATCTTTCCCGTCTCAATCTTAACCACACCTTCTACAGATGGTGTACATGTAAGTGTCACATCTTCCTCTTTAATCTCACCATATTCCAATGCTTCTTTGAATCCCTGCAATTTGATTGTTGCTGTAATCGTTGTTTGCTCTCCATCCTTTGAAGCATTCAGTTTTGTTGTTGCTGGATCAGAGGACGACATTTGTGTAACATATTTATTAAACACTGTTACCTTACACATACCATTTGTCTTACCATCCGGTGATGTTGCCTTGATTGTTTCCGTTCCCTGTTTGATTGCTGATACTTTGCCATCTGCATAGGATGCATAGGTACCTGTATCTTTATTATTCATAGTCCATGTTAATTTATCTGGTGCATCTTTCTCTGCAACTTCATATGGTACATCCACACCATTTTCTTCTTTATAATATTTGATAGTTGCAGACAAGTCCCTCTCTGAGCCAACTCGCATTGTGTATGCGTTATTGGAAAGCTTGATTGAAGCTAATGCATCCAAATAAATAACATCAAACGTTTTCTGCTCTGTGGACAAATTTCTTGCCCACGCAGCTCCATCAGACCCCGCATATACATAAAGATCCAGTGCAGAGTTCGTTCCAATAAATACACCAGTATTGATTGTCTTAATAGTCTTTGGAACCTGTATTTTTGTCAGCATCTTACAATTTCCAAACATCTGCTGTGGTAACGCCGTTGTTCCCTCTGCAATCTCAATAATTTGTATGTTACCCTGCTCATCCTTCGGATTTGTTAATTTCGAACAACCATAGAAGCACAGCTCTCCAAAGGATGTAAGTTTCTTTGACAAATACATATATCCATTTAATCCGGACATCCCTGCAAAAGCAGACTTTCCAACTGAAGTGACAGTATCCGGCATCGCCAGATTTCCAACAAGTCCACTACAACCACTAAATGAAAACTCTCCAACCGTCTTCAGGTTTGCAGGAAGTACAAATTCATTTTTAAAACCATCACAATCTGCAAATGCATAATTTCCGATAGTTGTAATACTATCCGAAAGCTTTAATGCATCAAATCCAGAACATGCGTCAAATGCATAATTCGATACATTAGTTACCTTTCCCGGTATTGTTAAAGTCCCGGTGAGTAAACTACATTGATCAAAGGCATAGGCACCAATCGTATCTACCGTTTCCGGGATTGTTAATGTTCCATTTAACGAAGAACATCCCTGAAATGCGTTTGCATTTATTTTCTGTACGCCTTCTGGAATATCCACACTTCCAATCATGCTAGAACAGTTTGAAAATGCAGCCTGTGGTATATTCTTTAAATTCTTACTTAATACAAGTTCTCCATTAATATTACTACATTTATTAAATGTATACGTACCAAGCTGTGTCAACGTATCTGGAAGTGTAATTCCTCCTGTCAGCTTTGAACACTCAGAAAAAGCATAATTGCCAATTGTTTCCAACCCTGATGGCAAAGAAAGCGTTCCATCCATCCCTGAACACTTTTCAAATGCATATTGCCCAATACTTGTAACCCCCTCTGGAATTACAATCGAGCCCTTAAACGCAAGGCACTTATCAAATGCATACGCTGGAATACTCGTTAATTTACTTCCGTTTTCAAACGATAACATCCCCATATTTGATTTGTCGGTATCGGCATATGCACTTTGAAATGCAGAATCTCCCATGAACGCAACGGAACTTGGGATAACAAGATTTCCTTTCAGCTTTGCGCCAGAAAAGGCTTTCTTTCCGATTGATGTAAGTCCACTTGGAAGCGCAAGATCTCCTGCATTTGTTGAGGAAGCCCCATAATTCAAAAATGCTTCATCACCAATTTCTGTTACATTAAGTGGAAATTTTAACCCATTTTCCATATTGACTTTTCTACAACCAGAAAATGCCTGCGCACCAATGATTCCTCCACCATTAAATGTAATCTTTGTCAAGCCTTCACAATTATAAAATGCCTGTTTACCAATTTTGGTAACACCATCAGGAATCACAATTTCACTTTTCAATCCTGCCTGACTTTGAAATGCAGCCTCTCCAATCCAATTCAGCTTTGAACCTTCCTCAATTGTAACGGACTGCAATATGTAAACTTTCTGTTTTTCTCCTCCGGCAAATGCATTTGTACCAATGGATTCTATAGAGGCAGGAATATTCACGCTTCTCGGACATTCCGTCAATGCGAATGCACCCTGATCAATCGCTGTAACTGGAATATTCTGATAGTCTGCAGCATTTGTGTACTCACTGGAAGCACTTACCTCACTTGGAATAGTAATATTTCTATCTGTCTTATTTTTACCATATCCCTTAATAATAGCTTCCTTTTTTCCATTATTTACACGAATCTGATAAGACAGAGTATAATTTCCCTCTTCAGGTGTGTACTCTAAATACGTTTCTTCTGTAATCGTCTTATCTTCTGCAACAGTTTGCTCTGCCTGCTGTAAATCTTCACTTACAGTTTCAACCTCTGTCTTGGATTCCTGTTCACTTGTTTCTTCTTGTGGATTTTCTTGTTCTGACGCTTCGAAAATTTGAGATGACTCCGCCGCATATGTAACTGTTGGTGCTATATTGCTTGATGCCATAGCAACACTCAGTGCGACAACGAGTGCTCGATTCATTTTGCGTTTTCGCATAGTATCTCCCCTTTCATATTATTTTGTACGTTGTGGCATATATCGCCTAATTCCTAACTACATACATATTTTAATTATAACGATTCTTATAAAAAAGTCAATCAAATGGCAAAAAAAGCATGGGACTCTTTTCAGAGTTTCCCATGCTTTTTTTATTATTTTACGTTAAGTCAAAGAGATAATCCTTCAACATAACCTTGATTCTCTGGTAAACCTTGTTACCTTCGGAATCGGTTGCTTCAATTACAATATATGTATATTCATTATTGTAATTCTCAAAGTACGATGGCTGAAGCTTCAATTTCGTTGCCGCTACTGTAACTTCCTTACCATCAGAATCTACATACTTCTCAGCAATCTGTCCGCCATCCTTATTCAACAGCTTCTCAAGAGAAGAATCATATCGGAATACATCCTTGATGATACCTTCCTTTACCTGTGTAGAATTCCAATCCGCAATCAATACATGATTCTTATCTGCTACATATGAACTATCACGATTTGTCTCTGAGTAATCCAAATCATAGTAGATTCGAACCTGCTTTAATGTTGCATCCTGGTCTACAGTTACCTTAAAACTAAACTCTGGATATGAAGTATTCTCCTCAACCTTTGTATAATAATCATCGTTTACATCACGTTTGATGATATTATTTGTTTCTTTACCATAGTCATATACATAAATGGTTGGCTGTTTTACACTGTTACGAACTGAGTTACAAATAATATTGATGTACAGGTAACGCTCATCATTATTATCCTTTCCTACACCAGTCACCTTCGAATGTCCGGCACCACAGTAGTTTACGTTCTTATAAGTGTAAATAAAGTAGTTGTCCATACCATCTCTCGGTGATGCTGCATAGATGGAAGAACCGTCCTTTGTATTATTACCACCTGCAAGAGAATACCACACAGTCATGTCATCATTTTCAACATCCAGCGCATATGCCTGTGAGTGCGTTCCTGAAATATTCAACTCAGATGCCAATGTGAATGGGAACAATGTTACAATACCCTGATTGTTCTGACTCGCTTTATCAGTACCATACTTTGTATTCTCCTTTGCAGAAAAGCTAGCTGCATTGTACCAATATCCTGCGATTGCCCAGCTCAAATCGGCATACCGATAAGGAATTGCATATGGATTATCATTACCACTGACATTTACCGCATCTGTATATGCCACGGATGTCAGATATTTGCTTGGCGTTGATCCAAACACTTTTTTCATATCTGAAAGCCAGCTTGTATACCGACTTTCATCTTTCGTTGTCGACAGATTCGTCATAAAGTACTTGTCACTATCCTGTGTAGTTGTATACTTCACATAATTCTGACTTGCATCTGTTGTCACAGGATCATTAAAGTGATACCGATCCATACCAAAGTATGAACGAAGTGTTGCTGTCAATGTAGAAGTACCCTTATCAGAGAACTTTGTCAATGTATCATGGAACAACAGGAGCTGTCCATCATCTTCGATGTAAGACTTCAAATCTGCAAGTGCAATCGGACTTGTAATATCATCTCCACCGAAATCTTCAGATGGTCCAAGAATAATTGTACTGTATGATTCCTGTAACCAATCGGCACCTGCTGCATATCTTGTATATTTCTTGTAAAGTTCCTTATACTCAAGTTCTTTATCTTTTACCTTAAAGTACTCCTCCATATAAGTGTTCATACTCTCGCCATTTGGAAGATATGCCTGTGATACATCATTATACTGTGCAGCGTTACCATCAATAGAATAATAATCACTGTACGTTGATTTTGTCTTCAAACGATTCAATTCCTGAATCAAAGTCTCTTTTGATGTATTACTTGAGAAGGTTGTCTTGCCTGAATTTGTGCTTCCTGACTGAATTCCGGCAATTAACTTATCAATTTCTTCATCAAGTTCCTTTCTTGCATCAACGGTTGTTTTCTGAATATCAACACCTGTTTCATCCTTCATGCTGGATGTTCCAGTTGCACTCTCATTCTTCATAAACTGATACAACTGCCAATACTTGCCTGCCAACTGCTCATACTCACGTTTCTTAATAAATTTATATTTATCTTCCACTGTTGTGAGTGCATTATACTTATCATAATCAGTATCCGTTGAATCAATTGTAAATGAATTTACAAGTGCCTCTTTTTCTGCATCTGTAATTGCTGAAGAGTAATCAACTTCTCCATTGTCAACCTTGTAATCATATGCAGCTTCTGCATCCTTTGCAGCCTGCTCAAACTCATTACGCAGCATAATATCAATATCAAAGTCATACAGATCATTTACCTGATCTGCAAGGTTGTTATCCCAGTCATCCATACCCTTGACACCTTTTCCAGGTACAACAAGCTGACTGTCATAACTTACGATACCAAACGTATGCTCATGCTTACCTAAGTAATGACTTCCCAGCATACCATCCTTCGAATCCTGGAAATTACCACCATAAAGAGCTCCATACGCTGTACGATTTCCTGAATTCGTATATGGGTTATACTCCAGTCTCTGATATGCCTGCTGACATACAGTACAGAAATACAAGGAGTTGTAACCTTCTGCGCCTTCGCCAAGTGCGTTATTTGACCACTGGTTTGCCTTACCTCCCGGCATAATCTGCAATACATTTACCTGCTGTTTTTCGTCAGTCTTGTTCTTGACATAAGCAATACCCGTCTGGCTGACTGAATTTCCATTTGTATCAACAACCTCAATCATCCAATACAGTGGACCATAGAAGCTGTCCGCACACTGATAAGTAAGTGAATTCGCATCTCCTGATGTCATGTACTCTTCTTTTCGATCAAAAGTACTATTTCCATCATCATCAATATACAGTTTAACCGTATAATTGGCACTTCCCGTGACTGTATATTTAAATTTCAATGTACCGTCTGTAATCTGTGATGTTTCATCATACCGATTATAAGTTGCCGGCATACTTGTGATTGTCAGCTTTGGTCTCTTCTCTGATGTTGCATAGATTGAACTCAACTCATTCTTTGGAGTATCTGCTGCACCACCCTTGAACACTGAGACATATCCTGTTAATGAATCACCAAGCGAACCATCACTTAAAATATCTTCCACATCCGTCTGATTAAAGTTCCACTGTACATTATCTTTATCAGTGCCTTCACATGCTGCCAATAACTTATACATATTAGAATCCGGATCAATCGAGTTCTGCAAATAGCCATCTGTCTTTGCAAGAGTATATGCTGTTGTCAGATTCTTACTTACTACAACCGGCATTCCTGCATCAACATATTCTTTTAATGCCTCATACCGATTATATGTGATATCATTACCATTCAATACTGTAAACGTATCTGTATAATTTCCATTCAGGCGAACCTTCGCAGTTGGTGTACCACTGTTTGCAGGACCTGGAGACTGTGCCATAGCTGAAAGATCCAGATTTACAATATCACCATTGTGAGAATACATCGTGTAGATTGGCAAAGTTGTAATCTTTGACATGTCCAAACTACCCGAATTAGACTTCAAAGTCCCACCCCATCTTGCAAGACCTGTCAAACTACGATATTCTAACACATCCTTTAATGCAGATGTATTTCCGCCAATATAAACCAAATCGTACTTTCCTAAAACTTCTGATTTATCACACGCAAACTCCTCGGATGACATCTGTACCAAATTAATCTTATCAATTGGTAAGTTTAATGCATCTGCTAATTTTGCCTTAGAGAGCTCCCAAGCATAGTACTCTGTATTTTCAGCTAACTGTTCTTTTGTCTTTCCATTCACGACATTAGCTGGAGCTGTATAATAATTTCCACTTCCATAAATACTTGATGCATTACCACTTCTTGGCTTTGCCTTGCCTACTTCCTGTGCCACAGCTTCATCAATTGGATAGCATGGCTGAATCTCTAACACCGTAAAGGATGAGGAAGAAGAACCTCTACCACCAATTCCACGATATTTCGATGCATTGATCAAATCTGCAATAACCTTTGCTGTCGCTGCACTCTTTGAAGTTGTAACAACACTGAAGTCTGCTCTTGAAGTTACCATGATATTCTCATATCGTGCAACATACTCTGTTGTTGCTACCATATAGAATAACTTAGAGTAGTTTGTCTCTTTTAAATCATCTGGAACTTTAATCGCAGCATCTGATGATGTTCCCATATCTGCACCATATACAATATGGAGCTTACCATACATTGCTGATGCAAATTTCTTATAGAGATCTGCCGTGATTGTCTGATTATAACAAGAATCTTCAATCACAATCATGTCGTACTGATCAAAATCAACGGATTCTGAATCAGCCAATGTTACAATATCATTCTGTATATAAGTTGGTCTTACACCGACACGGTTATTATAACCATTCTTATAGAAGATTGAATTTGCATCCAGCTTATAATATTTTGATGTAGCAGTATCTGCAATTGCAGAACCATCTGCTGCATACAACCCCGTTGCTGACGGATTTCCTGCTAACAGCGCATCTGTCTTTGTATATGTAGTATTGACGCCAATTGTCAAAATCTTCGCCATAGACATCGGCTGTGCTGAGGATCCATCTGAAGCAGAGGCAGTCGGGTCTGACTCATATACTTCTGTCCATGCACCATTTGTCTTCTGTGTCTGACCGTTAATTCCCAGATACAAAGAACCACCTGCATGCTGCAAATACTGATCTGCACTTAAGTTGCTTGCCCACTTGAATGTGTAATAATACTTTTCATTTGGGCCAAATACAGAAGATGCAAGATCTTTCATATTCTTTGATGTCGACGGATCAACGGTTGTTGCATTTGGACTATCAATGACTAAAGGCTTAAAATCGCCAACTGCATATGTATGCAGAAGATCATATAATTTCTCGCTCATGTCATTGTCTTTTGTAAATTTCGATGCAGAATCATTACTTACATAAATGAAATCTGCCTTTGAAATATAAGCAAGATCTGCATCACTTGTTACATTTCCGCCAAAACATTTGTATTCGATACAACCATCTGCCATCGCCTGCTCGATTGTACGGTTTCCATCAATAACATAATCCTTAAAGCCATTGGAACTAACAAATGTCTCTAAGCTTGAAGCAGAAGAAGATGAAATTTCTGCGATATGATAAATCTTATCTACTTCTGGATCTTCTGAATTTGAATTATCGATAATGTAATCGATAATCGTTTTTGTATCCACATTCTGACTTGCATCTGCGATAATTTCGCCATTCTCCAGCAAGCCGTCTTCGTCACCATTTCCAGCGAAGGAGAACGATGCAATTGCAACTGCAATCGCCGCAACGAACATTACAGATAATGCAGATATCAAAATCTTTGTTTTACGTTTCATGTTCTACTTCCCCTCCCTACTTTTTTGGTACTAATACATACGAATTTCTTGGATTCACTCTTCCATTCGTTGTATACGTCATATTAGACTGATTATAGTATATATCCAGCTTAACTGAATTGTTTTTTGCATCAATGTTTGCTGTACATCCCGCAACACCAACGCCTATCGCTCCTAGCTTTGCTTCAACATATGACAAATATGGATTATACAGATGTACAAACTTTGAATTTGAATCTGACATATCCACCTCATCATCTGACATTGTCATGTATGCATATTTTCTGCCATAATACATGTTATTGTTTTCGAAGTAAAAGGTAGAAACTAATGTGTCATTTATGCTGTATACAATTTTGGAATTTTGTTCTGTGCACTGTACCTTTGTTGCTTCCCCTGTCAATGAATTAGTTATTACCTGTTCAGACAAAATGCTTGGGTTTCCACCCGGTACCAGATTCATATCCAACGGAACAGAACTTTCAATTCGCAGATATGATATATATATTGGATCGTCTACATCAATATCCTTAAAACATATTACATCTGCCTTTGAAACTGAATCAGTAATTCCATATAAAGATGGATCTTTTACAAGTGCTTTTGCTGTTGCCTCATCTTTCACATAGAACTTCTTCGCCATTGTTGCACTTGTCTCTTCTCCTACCGTTGCAAAATTCAACTGTTCTGATGCTGTATATCCAACCATCACAATATCATTTGCCTGCATGATAGTGTCTGTAATTAAGCTATATGTTTCCTGAGCCTGTGTTTGTAACTTAACATCCACCTGTTCTTTCCTTGTTTGTGATACGCTCGATCCCATAAAGGAAGAAACTGCTAACATCAAGAACGCAAGCACTGCTATAGCTATAATTAATTCCACCAAGGAGAAGCCGCTGTTTTTATTATCTTTATTCATCTTCACGCCCCTCCTTAATGTAATGTATGGCTTCCATTTTTATTCAAAACCACGGTATTTAACAATGAGTCTTTGCTGTTACGATAAAACTCATACTGACCATCACCATATATACACATGCCTTGACGGTCATAAATTATATATACAGGCTTTTCATCAATTCCGGTAATATCCTGTTCCGTACCAGATGAATCTTTGTACTTCACCTTTACATATGCCGAAAAGCTCTCGCCCTTTCCACTGTTTGCATTCTCTGAATCATCAAATACATAACTGGAATTCAGCGACATATCATTACCATTTCCTATATAATAACCCTTCTTTACATAATACTTACTACCACTTTTATAGACAGCTAATGCAAATTTGTAATCTGGCTGCTGTGTATCCGCTACCACACACATTTTCCCTTTGGCATTTTTCTGTGTTTCAGACAATGCTGTTTCCAATGTAATAGAAGCTTCCTTGGCTTTTGCATTATGCAAAATCGTGATTGTTCCCATAGCCGCGCCAGTCATTATTGCAATAATCGCTATAACGATAATCATCTCAATGAGTGTGTAGCCTTTGTTATCCTTCATAAATCTTCTCTTCTCCATAGGCCACCTCTCTATTCCACATTCTTCATCCAGTTTGCGAAGCTTACAACATCTGTATAATCAATCATATCAATTGATTTTGCTTCGGAAGCGTCTGTGGAAGATGCATCCTCTTCCTTTGGCTCATATCCACGGAACAGACTCAATATCAATTTTGAATTATCATCTCCAGTCAGTAAGCATTCACGCAATACTGCTCTACAAATCTCAGCGGAAGAAGCAATTGTTTTTACATTTCCTGCAACATATACTTTACCACCGGCAATAATCACACCTTCAAAATCTGTGACACCATTCTCAGCCGATGTATCAAAGTATACATCTCCCTTAGTGATTACAACGCCTCGCACCTCACCTTTATCTTCCTTCTTTGCCTTGACAACTACATCTGAATTACTTACCCATACAGAGTACCCAGATGCAAGATCCATAACATTTGCGCCCGAATCTGTACCAGAAATATTAGGTGTAATGTTTGTACTCTCTGTTATCTTTGACATATCCAGGAACTTATTAATTGGTGTGATACTTCCATCGCCAAGATCTTCATCATTGACAACCGCCTTAATATACTGCTTCTCTACTGCATTGTTTGCAAGTGTAACCGAATCTAATGTAGGATCCTGACTATAGTGTCCCAGATTCCACTTCATATAGTCATATTCCATTTCCAAGTCATTGGAAAGCTGATATGCATCTGTATACTTTGATTCCTTTCCGTTTGCATCTACTGAACCAAGCCAGCTATTTCCCTCATTCATGTCCTTCAGACTATCAGAAGTCAAAAGCTTTGTAAGTGCATCTGTATTGTCTGCTCTGACAATACTAAATGTTGTATCTTTCTTCGTTGTAATTGCACCGCTGGAATAAATACTTACATTTGGATCAAGATCTGCATCCGGAAGAACAATATTTCCAGCATCAAAATCCTCATAATCGCCAATATCTACCAAATATTCTGCAATTACACTATCTGTAAGCCCGGTCTTATTTGTTGCTGCTACATATTTTCTATGCATTTCCAATTCAGCATCATAATCTTCAATAAAGCCTGCAGCAAAATACTGTGCAGACGGGAATTCATCTAACCATGCACTATACTCTGCATTTGTCATCTGTCCTGCCATTACTCTAGCACGATACAACAGTTCCGTCTGAGTGTATGCAGTCTGGAAATCATAATAATAATACTTCTTACCAGATATTTCCTGCAATACACATGGTACCTTACCATCAAACTGATAAGATGGGAAATACTTTTCAAACAAATCACTGCCCTTTAATGCTGGTGGAAGTTCTGCAAGATAATATCCAAGCGACTCCCCTTTGTCATTCTTAGCAAGCTTAGGGATTCCATTATAGGTTACTGGAATATAAGCTTCCTGGTTACTCTTTAATGAAATACTCTCACCCATCTTATAATCGCGGATGGTTGTAGTCTTATTATCATCTGTCCGCAATGCATCTGGCATTTCCGGATTATAATCCGTTGGATGATATGCATATGTATCCTTCACTGTGTTTACAACTGCATCATCTTCTCTTGTCGTTCCATCTACGCTGTTTACATCCTTTGAAAGCTCAATGTATGTACGTCCTGCTAAGAACAATGTTTTTGCCTGTGCCAAATTCAATGTTGACTGCTCACCATTTACGATAATAGCACTACTGTTATAATGCCCGCGATTTTCTGTTTTCTTATTACCTGCTGCATCTGTAACTTCAATCTGGAAGTTTGCGGCATCCACAACTGGTGTAAACTTACGATCATCTTTCTCTGTGCTGTCTCCATAGCCAAAATAGCTACCAGTTAACTGGAAAGAAGATCCTGCAGCATTTACTTCCGTGTCATCTTTTACATACATATTTGCTTTCATAATTGCCTCTGCGCCTTTGTATGTTGTTGTGACAGTACCATCTTTTGCTGTATTATCTTTAACTGTACTATAACCATCTAATACAATATTGTCTGTCCATACCTCAGATTCTGCTGTCTGGCTTCCATTCTTACCATAGACAGAAAGAGATCCCTTATCCATAACTGCCATTGTACCTGGTACAATAACCGTATCTGCCATAATAGATACCTGAGAACCATTTACATAGAATCCTGAGTATTTACTCTTAATTGTTGCACCATCATAATAATCGTTTCTTCCTGCAACCTCCGTTTGATTGTTCTGTGTTGCATAATTATTATAATAGGTATATGTACTTGAAGTTTTCTCTCCCTTGGCACTCTTTGATGTTACACTGCCATGCTGATATAATTCTGCAATATTAACATTTTCTCCATCTTCCTGTTCAATCTCATAAGTGTCGGATGTGGTAAGCTTTTTACTATCATCACTTACATCTTCATCCCATGTGCTTTCGTTATACTGCTTATTATAATAATCAGAAGCAGCATATACATTACCAGCAATGGTAAGCGGAACTGTTGGCTGATCAACCTCAACACCCATATCCGCTACTAAAGCATACTTGAAAATGTTAGGATCTGTATCATTCATAGAATCGAACAATACTGCAAAATCAGGATTGCCAATTACGATATCTGTTGTGATGCTCTGTGTAAACACACCATTTGCAGATGAACGATTGTATTCCTGCGTACGGCTTAACTTCAGATTCTTAATGATCTTACCAACCTTATTATTGTTTTCATCTTCATAATCTACAACCTGTATCCGGCTCGCATCCAATTTTACCGAATCATTTGTGATATAAGATGTCAACTTTACTGCCAAATCATCCAAGCTTACTTTAAAGAATGGATTATTCTGCAACTGACGGTAGAACTCTTTTGAGAACATCTCCTGAGCCTCGTCCTGTGTTTTCGTCACATAACGTCCCTTAATCAGATCATACTCAACCATATTCTCTACCGTATAAACATATGCATCCTGCAAGTCTTCCACTGTCTGTGAACCCACACCTGCATAAATTTCATTTAACGCCTGCTCAACATAATAGAAATTATCCCGGTCATTCAGCTCCTGTAGTTTTAACCGATAAGACTGAACTGCAGCTGCTAACAACGCTCCAACAATAATTCCAATAAACGCAACAGAAACGACTACCATTACAATACTGGAGCCGGCATTACTTTTTAGTTTTTTCAACAGTTTTTTGAATTTTTTCAACTAATTAGCCCCCTTTGCTCCAGATAACCGAACTGTATTCAAGCTCTCCTTGTCCGGTGTTAATTTTACTGTAACTGTGTATAATCTTTCTGATTCTCGTGTATCTTCACTAAGCATATACAGAACCTTCATATCTCCAGTCGTTGTTGTTCCATCGGAAGATACTGTATTTGTAACATAAGAATTACCCAATGCATATTTGAGATAAACCGCATCCACTTCATTTTCTACGGAACTTCTTGATTCTTTCTCTCCCTTTACATAATCAAACACGCCTGAAAATGCGTCTGACTGGAACTGAGAATCATTATCTCCATCATAATAACCATTTGTATCAAGATTTGTAAAGATGTATATACGTTTGTAGCCATCTGGATTTGTTGCCTTGCCAGTGCTATCAAGTTCTACAGATGTATTGTTATTCTTACTTGCAAGATGTATCGTAACTTTTCTTGTCTGTGTTGAATCAGTATAGTATGTATAATATTCTGCTTTCTTATCAGGAACTCCATCTCCATCTGAATCTATCGTATAATAATCATCCAAGCTTGCCTTGGCATTCTGCTGATCCTTATACGGTTTATAGAGATACAGTTTGCTCTCATCTACATTGTTATCAAATAAGATATAATCATCACTCTGATATACCGCATTCTCAGTATTTGCGCCAGAAATACAATACGGCTGGTATTCAAAATAAATTTCCGGTGCCTGCTTTGTATAGAATTTCTGACTGAAAACTGTATAACTTACCATATCATGATAGGAACTCGTCGCAGCACCATCAACAATCAAGCTATATGTATAATCATAATATACATCGGCTTTTACAATATAGTAATCTTTTCCTGTTGAAGCATCTGTTGCCTTATCCGTATATATCTTGATTAATCTCTTTGAATTGTTCATACTATCCTGCGACAATATTGACTCATTATCAACATTCAGCAGTGCCTGCTGCCATGATTCATAATCCAATTCACGAAGATGATCCATTGCTTTGGAGAACAAAGCTGAAAAAGCTTCTGAGTCAAAGCTGGATGTACCACCCAATATAAGCGCAACCGTATTTTTATCAAGGTCATGCATATTACCCAGATTTACATCATTCGGATTTTGTACATAACTTACTGCCGATCCATCGGAATTGGTATCTGTACATACAACTGCTGATACATAACCTTCATCATTATACTTTACAATCGAACCTTCATTGGTGAGTTCAAACCCTTCGCCAAAGGCTGCCAATTCTGTGCTTGTCAGATTATATGCAACTTTATAATGTTTTGGTGCACTCTCTCCACCATACGCACGTACTTTATTTGACAAGTCATCGAGTACTACAACATTTGAATACTTATCTCTCTTAGCTCCAATCTCGCTTTCCGGTAACTGATATTCATATGCAGAATATGTAAGATCCGTTGCGATTTCATTTGCCGATGTATCATACATGGTAACTGAAAGATCTGCATGTATCGTAGGATCTCCATATCGATCATTCAGGTCTTCTCTTGAAACCGTCTGGAATTCCTCCATCTCACTACCAGCCATCTCATTTACCTCCTGGAGAGCTTTTGCCTTCCGGCTTGTCTCCAGGGTATTGGCAAATTGTTTTAAAATCGGAGTTAAAAGGACTGACAATATGGCAACAGCTATGACGATTTCAATCAAAGTGAAACCTTTATTATTTGTTTTTGCCATAAATCCTCACCCTCTCTTAGTATACCTTAACAGTACCTGTCTTGCTGCCTAAGGCAAATCTAGGAGCGCTCTTGTCATCGTCTGCCACCCTCACATAAACCGGAACATCTGTTGAGTTGCTTACACTCAATGTAATTCCATTCTTGTCATCATTATCTACACGAGCAGATGACTCAACATAAATTGTTAAATCCTTATCTGTCAGCTCAAATGAGTAAGAATCGCTGCCCATTGCAACCTCGACCATATTCTTACCATCCTCATCTGTAATTGTAAGTGTAACCTTCTCTACATCGTTTGCTGTTGAGCTTACCTTGTTGCTTCCTGCACTTACAATAATACCATCTGAGCTGTCTCCATTTGCATTGTTCAAACCAATCAGGATATCATGATCACTCGCGATATCTTCACCCTGACCTGCATCATGGCTGGAAGTCTGTACAGATGCTGCACCAGGACCTCCAAGGAAGATATTCGATACACCTTCTGGTACATCTACATCCACACTATCTGCTTCACGTCCACCACCTGTTATACAATATGCATTCAAAGAAATGCTTCCTGAATATACATCATCCTGTGAATTATATGCAATGTTGAAAGAAGAAATATTCATTCTGTACTTATATCCCATAATATAATCAATGAAATCCTTCAAGCCTTCATATGATCCTGTATATGTAATAGGAAATGCTGCTGACATACACTGATAATCACCAGATGCAACAGTCGTTGTATCTTCATCCGTTGCTTCTTCTGTATCGCTTGTATCATTAGACGCACTTGCTGCTGCACTTAAACTGTAGAATGTCTCAGGCTGTCCAAGGCCAACAGAGTTTACACCAAACTGTAAATTTCCCTCATCCTTTTCAACACCTTTGATGAACATAACAGAAATTTCCTGATCCAATGTTGCAGGGAAATATGCCAGTCTGTCAGCAAAAAGCTTTTCATATTCAGCAGTCTTTTCCTCATACATGTCACGATCTTTCTGTTTTGCATTTAATTCATCATAGCGAGCCTGTAATGTGTCTACCTCTGACTGAATTGAATCTGCAGTGCTCATATTATCCTTAAATACATACAGATATGTAAGGCCTAAAATTGCAACTGCCACGATAAATAAAATAATTTTAATATTACTTTTGCTTAATTTCATACTCTGCTCCCTCCCTTACTCAGCTTCTGCTTCTGTCGTTTCAGTATCCCCGGCATCATCAGTTGAAGCTTCAGGGTTTTCCATCATCGGTACATAGTTGACTGTGACAGTAAATTCATATGTGATTTCTCCATCTGTATCCTTCTTTGAAATGCTTGCTACATACGCATTGTCTACACAATCAATTGTCTTCAGCTGCATAATAAAATCTGCAATTGCATCATAGCTTGTTGATACACATGGCATTGATACACCGTTGTTATCAGATGAGAATGATGATACGACTATACTTGTAGGAATCTTACTCTCTAATTCTGAGATAAACTGTCTTGCATTTTCGTTCAACTGGTATGTTGTATAGTACATAGACTCCATGTCTGTATACTTTGCTTCAGCTGCATCATATGCATCGATAATATCTTCAATATCACTGATTCTTGCAATATCTGACTCTAACTGATCTCGTTTTTCAGTCACAGTATTCTTCTTATTAATAGAATAGAACGCCATGCCAGCTGCACCAATTGCAGCAACTGCGATCAATGCAATAAACGGAGCCAGACTTCCGTCTGCCTTTGTTGCGGATGCTGCTACATCTGCAAGTTCAAATCCCATTGGAGCAAACGCTGCTCCGATTGGAGTAACAAGATATACCGGATTGTATACCTTCAAGTCGATACTTGGATCAAACTTGATATTGTACAATGTATCCATAATTCGTGTGCTGACATTCAACTGTACCTTAAAGAGTCCGTCAATACCGCGAATCAACGCACCATCACCAGTCAGGAATACATCCTCAATTGGCTTGTCCGGGTTCTTTGATGCATAGAAGTCCATAACACGTCCAATGTTGTTAATCAAATAACGGAATGCACCAGTTACTTCGTTATCATCAAAATCTACAGTGATCAAACGATCGTTCTGGAGCAATGTCATAGCGGTTGTTGCATCAACGCCCTTGTCATCCATGACTACATTTACAACAGAGTTTGTACCATATGGAACCGTTCTCTGTAACAATAAATTATCACCCTGTACAATATTCAATACTGTACTCTCGCTACCTAACTGGATAACCATAGTTGTTGTGTTCTGATTTGTCTGTGTTTTAATAAGCTGGAGCATTGCATTACCGATATAATCCAATGCAACGACATTCAATCCAGCCATCTGTCCTAAGTCATAATAAGACTTTACCATATGCTCCGGTGCTGCAACCGCAAGTACGCGAAGCTGCTTGTTGTTTTCTTCATCTGTCACTGTCTCAAGCACAGAATGAGAAACAACATAATCTTCTATATTTACAGGGAAATACTCGGATGAGTTTGAATTGATAATTCCTCTGATCTTTTTCTCTGGAACAAACGGTATCATAACCTCTCTGTTTACAATCTTTGTCGATGAAAGAACGAAGATCGCATTCTTATTATTAATACCGCGAGCCATCAACTGCTGTGTAATTGCCTCTGCAATCTTCTCTGGCTCCTTTAATACACCATCTTCATAGGAATCTTCTGGTGTTTCAAAAATGATGATATTATGAATCATCGTCTGCTTTTTTGCTGAAGCAGTCAGCTCAATAATTGTAATACTTTCGTTTGTGATATCAATCGATAACACTTTATTGCTTTTTGCCATTCGTTATAGCCTCCCTCGCTAATCAGTGATTTTATATGTAGGACTTTCGTCCATATACTTATAGGTACCAGCTCACGAGCTGTTCACCCCATATCATTGCTATAAATATACCCATAGATAAATATGGGCCAAAAGCCAGCTTTCTGCCAGCTTTCTTAACAGCCATTCGTATGAGATGTACCACCGTTCCGATGATACACGCCATGATAAATGCTACCGTAATTAGTTTCCAGCCCATCAGTAAGCCGGTTGCCGCCATAAGCTTTATGTCACCGTGTCCTATGCCTCTCCCCTTTGTAACAAGATTAATGAGAAGTAAAAAAACGCTGACAGCAAACAAACCGATTACATACTGACTCCAATTACTTATATCTGTAAAGAGTCTAACCAGTCCCAAAATTAGTATAAAAATATTGAATCCCAAGGGGATTTCCTGTGTACGCCAATCTATGACGCTTAACGCTAGTAAGGCAGAAGCACACAGGCAATAAAGGAACGTTTCCAATGTGATTCCTTTTGCGAGGAAGACAACCACATATATGATTCCATTTGCAGCCTCCACGATCGGGTACTGTACTGAAATATGTGCCTTACAATGCCTGCACTTTCCACCTAAAAATAAATAACTAAATAAAGGTATGAGTTCATACCAGGATAAGGTATGCCCACATGTCATACAATGAGACCGTTTTAAGGTTATGCTTTCTTTTATCGGAAGGCTTAAAATCAAAACATTTACAAAACTACCGATTACAATTCCATATAACGCAAAAAAAATGCTAAATACTATTGTTACTAACATCGTCCTAACCTTTCCGTCTCATTTTTAACAGATTCCACCCGATCATTCGAGTGGAATCTGTTTTTGTGATTTAATCACATATTTTACTGATATGCTGCACAGCACTCTGGGCTGATGATGTATGCAGAATCATACTCAGCAACCTTTACTCCAGATGGTGTAGCTGAAGGAGCTGTATCGGAACCGATCATTACATATACTGTACCCTTTGCAGTGATTGCTGCATAGAACTTCTCCGGCTTAACTGTACATGCTGCTGCGCTATCATCTTTGTTAGCCTTTGTGTACTTAAGCTTTGGAATCTTCTCGCCAATGTTTGTACCAATTTCTGTCAATGCAAGAGTTCCAACATCTGCAACACTAACACCTGTAGTAGGCTCTGTACAACCTGAAATTGTCATTGCATCGTTAGACATTGTTGCTGTTGATGTAGATTCTCCTGGATTAAATGTGATGAGTGTAAAATTAGCATCATCATCACCGCAGTTTGTCAAGAATGCATATACATCCTCATTACCAAGTGCAGTCTCAACTGCTGTCTTAATTGTCTTACATGAGCTAACATCGTTAGACTTTCTTGACTTATCAATGTAACGAATCAATGCAGGAGCGATTGCACCAGCAAGGATTGCCATGATAGCAATAACGATAATCAACTCTACGAGTGAGAAACCTTTGTTGTTTGTTTTCTTCATAAATTTACTCTCCTTTTCTTTATATAGTTTTTTCTATGATAAAACCGAAGTCCTCGCCCAACGGTTTGTATCCAATTTCACTTTAATAACTATCAACTGCGTCGTACATGCTGAGCATTGGACTGTAGATAGCCATTACAATACCACCGACAACAACACCCATGATTACGATGATGAGTGGTTCCATTGCTGCTGTAAGTGCATCTGTTGCATCATTTACTTCCATCTCGTAGTAATCTGCAACCTTGTCCATCATATCTTCGATATTACCAGTTTCCTCACCGATCTTTGTCATCTGAGGAAGCATCGGTGGGAAGATTCCACAATCGCGAAGTGGTTTGGAAAGCGGAACACCTTTTGCAATCTGTGTCTTCGCATCCAAAAGTGCTTCCCGAATGATCCGGTTATTGATCATCTTTGCGACCTGCTCCACTGCATCGATCAAACTGATACCAGAAGCCATCAAAGTTGCCATCGTACGAGAGAATGTTGCTGCGGCTGACTTAATCGTCAGATTACCAAACAATGGGAATTTAATGCCAATCTTTGCATACATCAATGATCCAGGTTCTGTCTTGCCAAATGCTTTCAAGCCAAATACGATCGCTGCAACAATAATCACCAAGATATACCACTTATGCTGCAAGAAGTTACTTAAGTTTACAAGCATCTGTGTAGCCGCCGGAAGTTCTGATCCCAAATCGTCAAACATCTGTGAAAACTGTGGGATAACGCCAACCAGTAACACTGCTACAACCGCTACAACGACAATCAAGATAACGATTGGATATGTAACTGCACCTTTCACCTTTGAATGCAGTGCATTTGCTGTCTCAAAGTGTGTTGTCAGACGATCAAAACAGATTTCCAGATTACCGGACATCTCACCAGCCGCTGTCATGTTGATCATAATCGGTGGGAATACCTTTGGATTCAATTTGAATGCATCCGCCAGTGTACCACCCTTTTGCACATACGACTGAGCTTCCTGTAATGCGCGTTTCAAAGTTTTGTTTTCCAGCTGTTCTGACATCATTTCCAACGCACTGATAATCGTAACACCTGCATTCAGAACTGCCGAGAACTGTTTGCAGAACACTGCCAAGTCTTTATCTTTGACTTTCTTGCCGCCTCCCTTTTTTCCGGCGCCCTGTTCTTTTATATCCTGGACAATCAGTCCTTCGGACTTCAGCTTTTCTTTTGCCTTGTCAAGGTTAATCGCCTCTATCGAGCCTTTTTTTGCCTTGCCGTTTTTGTCCATGGCTTTGTAATTGTATTGTGCCATTTTAACTCCTCCGACCTCTTATTTTTCTAAAAAATGAACATTTTATGAACAATTTATATACTGATACTACTCTATTTGATAGTTTTTTGCAATGAAGTTCAATAAAATAATTTAATTTTGTGAAACTTGCACAAACGTTACATCTGTTTCTTCATTGCAACCTGATCCTGCGCATACACAAGTGCCATATCTCTGGATATAGTTCCACTCTTATACAAATCCAGGATGTAATCATCCAATGTAATCATACCCTGTGCACGGCTTGTCTGAATCGTAGACTGGATCTGATGGTTCTTCTGCTCACGAATCAAGCTTCGGATTGCCGGGCTGGCAAGCATAACCTCGAACGCTGCCACTCGTCCATGCCCATCTGCTGTCGGAATCAGTGCCTGTGAGATAACTCCTTCCAGAATCATCGCTAACTGGATACGTGTCTGCTGCTGCTGATGTGTTGGGAACACGTCGATGATACGGTCGATCGTAGATGCCGCACCAATTGTATGCAGTGTGGAGAATACCAGGTGTCCAGTCTCAGCAGCCGTAATCGCTGTAGAGATTGTCTCCAGGTCACGCATCTCTCCTACGAGGATGATATCCGGATCCTCACGGAGGGCTGCACGAAGTGCATTTGCATAAGAGAGTGTATCCATACCAACTTCTCGCTGGTTTACAACTGATTTTTTATGTTTGTGGATATACTCGATTGGATCTTCCAGTGTAATGATGTGATCGGTCAGGTTTTCATTTGCTTTATTGATAATAGAAGCAAGTGTTGTCGACTTACCGGAACCGGTTGGTCCTGTTACAAGCACCAAGCCTCTTTTCTTCTTATATAGCTG
>ERZ779902.329-NODE-329-length-21198-cov-3.084567_pt1 | contig 21198 bp, 14 predicted proteins | sample MGYA00511350_ERZ779902 | MGnify/ENA primary metagenome ERZ779902 (study PRJEB29588, sample SAMEA2146908) | human gut metagenome | biome: human gut; feature: human-associated habitat; material: faeces | place: Denmark | collected 2008/2010 ...
TTCCGGGTGGTGCGATTATGGCTGCACTGGGCATCCTCTCTTCTATGCTGGGTTTCGGTGAAAGCGAACAGGCGTTGATGATTGCGCTTTATATTGCAATGGATAGTTTCGGAACAGCTTGTAATGTGACGGGCGACGGAGCGATAGCACTGATTATCGATAAGTTCTTTGGGAAAAAATAACAAATGAAAGAGAGCATGCCAAAAGCAACGCAATGTAACAGTTACATCGGACTTCTGGCATGCTCTCTCCCTTTTGCTGCACAATGCTTTAGAATACCGGCATCTGCCAAATAAAGCCTACAGAAACCCGGTTAGTGGAATAATTGTCTTCTCCCAACGCTTTAGCCCGGTCAGTAAATCGATAAGAGCGACCGGTATAAGCCAGGAAGAAATGCAAATTGGTTTCCATCGGATAATATTCAATGCCACCGACGTACCCCCATGCCGTACGGTACTTCCCTTTTTCCACCTCATCACTGCTTTTGTAAACGGAAGCAGTCTCATACATACCCTTGGCAAACAGATTCCATTTCGGAGCAAAACGATAGTTGACATGGAGCACGTATGACATATATTCGGCATTAAACACGTTGTGGTTGAGGTCACCGCCCATCATTCTCGTAATAATACCTTTGCGGTCTACTCCTTCACGAGAATACATCCAGTCAAAATAAGCATGCCATTGAGGATTGAAATTGAACTCATTACCCAAAGCATAATAATACATTTTCTCGCCTTTTGTTTCGTTCATAATAGATGCAGACCACCGGGTTTTAAATACATCCATGAAATTACCATTCCAGTTCAAGGTGTAAACCAACGGAAGTTTTGTCCGTTCCAAGTCGCCATACATCTCTTTGGAAGGCCCGTTCAAACTGTTCAATACCTGAAACTGTATCTGCTGGTAAGGATTATAATTATAAGCTATATTCAAACCGGTCATGAAATTATTCATGTTCTCTATCATATCACTGTATTCGTAGATTTCAATGGGGTTTACATCAAACTCGATTCCTCCGTAAGCAGCGCATTGCTTGCCGGCAAAGAATGAAAACTTATCCAGTTTGACACCGATGCCTGCATAGTCGATACTGGTCGGAACATTGTCGATGTTTCCCGAACCGTCGTTGCCTCGGTTGAGTCGCTGGCGATAGCGATAACTGAGCCAGTCATTAATGTTGCCTTTCATTTCAATACGGAGTTGTTTCATCTCGAATGCACCTTGGTCAAAGCCGGATTCATTCCATTTCATGTTGAAATCACCATGCATATTGAGATACAGATTGAACTTGTCGGTCTTCTTTTTGATACCGGTCACCTCCTCAAAGAGGCTTTTATTATCCGACATGAAATCGCTTTTTGAAGATTGTGCATATAGCGAGTGTGGGCCTGACATGGCAATGGCCGTCAGGCATAATAACATTATCCTTTTCATAATTAAGTATGGTTTGGGGTTTGAAAATAAATGAGAACATCCACTGTAGGAGCAGAAGCATCCTGCCTCTACAGTGGAAAAAATATCGGGCATCTGCCCTATGTAAACCGATTAATACTCGTTGAAGTATTGCTGAATCTTCTTCCAGTCATTTGTCTTTGTCAATGCAAGCATCAACAATACACGTGCCTTCTGCGGATTTAGTTCTTGAGAAGCCACAAACTGATATTTATTATCATCCACTTCTGCATCAAGAGTGGTAGGCCCTGTCGGAACACGGCTTGAACGAACGACTAAGATTCCTTGTTTACGCGCTTTTTCCAACATCGGGAACAGATTCTGATGAATGTTACCATTGCCTACACCGGCATGAACGATTCCCTGATAGCCATTATTGAGGAACGGAGTCATCACATCGGCATCCACATTAGAGTAACTATAAACAATACCCACTTTAGGCAATTTATCAAGATTTGTCACATCAAACTCCGACTTGGTAGTATGACGTTTCAAAGACTCCATATTATACGACACCTTTCCATTGAGAATGTATCCCAATGCACCCGAATTAGGAGACTGGAAAGTCTGCACATCTACCGTATTCATCTTAGTTGCTCCCTGAGCACCCAATATCAAGCCGTTCATTGCAATCACCACTCCTTTCCCTTTCGATTCTTTGGCTGCAGCAGCAACTACCGCATTATAGAGGTTCAAAGGACCGTCAGCACTCATTGCCGTAGAAGGACGCATAGCCCCGACCAATACCACCGGTTTATCGCTCTTCACAGTCAGATTCAGGAAAAATGCTGTTTCTTCCATTGTATCTGTCCCATGAGTAATCACGATACCATCCACATCGCCACGGCCGAGCAACTCATTGATACGTTTTGCCAATGTCAACCAAACGGCGTCATTCATATCCTGAGAACCAATTTTCACAATCTGCTCACCGGTCACATTGGCAATCTTATTCACTTCGGGCACAGCATCCAGCAGCGTACTGATAGCCACTTGTCCGGCTGTATAATTCGTATTAGTAGCCGAAGCACCGGTTCCGGCAATTGTTCCTCCTGTTGCCAAAATATGAATATTAGGCTTTTGGGCAACTGCTGCAAAGGCGCCGAACAACAACGTCACAGCCAGCAAACTGAGTTTTCTTAATCCATTCATAATCTTTTCTAGTTTAGGTAATTAATATATTGAGACTAAAATATTTGTATCAGTAACAGTCCGACAACAATCGATACAATCGTGGCTATAAGCCCCGGCATCATAAAGGAGTGGTTTAACACCCATTTACCGATTCCGGTAGTTCCTGTACGGTCAAAATTAATGGCGGCAATCACAGTCGGATAGTTGGGAATAAAGAAATAACCGTTTACTGCCGGAAACAGAGCTATCAGCATCATTGGCGAAATGCCCAAAGCAATTCCCAAAGGCACAATAGCACGTACAGTGGCCGCCTGACTGTAAAGCAAAATAGACATTACAAACAATGCCACACCGAAAAGCCACGGCATCTGGCGGACAATACCTTCAATAGAACCTGTCAGTTCTGTTATGTTACCATTAATAAAGGTATCTCCCATCCATGCGATACCGAAGATAGCAATCACTGCCTGCATCCCTGCCGGAAATACACTTCCCTGAGTTGCCTTGATACCGTCAGTACGCGAGATAATCAAAATTAGTGCGGCAGCCGACAACATCAAAATCTCAATCAGTGAAGGCATATCCAATACTTTTCCGTCAAACGAAGGCCGAAGGCTGGGAATAGAGCCGAACAATACAATCAACAAAGTGGCCACAATGAAGATAATCACAGAAAGGCGTGCCTGAAACATATTCTTCACGTCATTCAACTCCACGTGCTTATCCTCCAACAGTCCCTCCTCCACACGACGCAGATATTCAGGATCTTCCATCAACTCCTTACCTACCCTCATCGAAGCGCCTACCAGTACTCCTATCAAGGTAGCGGGAATGGTTATTTTCAATATATCGAACAAAGTGATATCAAAACCGGTAAGCAACCCAAGGAGTGCCACGGTAGCAGCGGAAATAGGACTCGCTGTAATAGCCTGTTGCGATGCGATTACCGCAATGCCCAAAGGACGTTCGGGACGGATTTTTGTCTCGGCAGCAACTTCGGCAATCACGGGAAGTACGGAATAAGCCACATGTCCTGTTCCCGCAACAAAAGTAAACAAGTAAGTTACCAATGGGCTCAGTATAGTAACATGTGCCGGATTACGACGCAGCAGACGTTCCGCCAATTTCACCATAAAGTCCAGTCCGCCCGCCGCCTGCATACAGGATGCGGCAGAGATAACGGCAGCAATCATCAGCATCACATCAATAGGAGGCGCAGTAGGCTGAAGTCCGAAGACAAAAGTCAAAATAGCGAGGCCCACACCCCCCATCACTCCAAGTCCGATACCTCCTAAACGGGCACCCACAATAATAGCGGCAAGTACAAATAGTAGTTGTAATAACATGATTCGTTTTTATTGTTATAAAAATACAATTTTAATTCTCATAACAAAGATAGACCAATTCTGTTCTATAAACCGTAAAAAAGCGGAGAATTTTCTTTTTTTTCACTACCACACGAAGAAAAGCCGTGGTTTTACAAATAGTCACCCAAACATTTTTCCGATTCAATTGTTCAATATAAATAGTTATATAATGACAAGACAATGAATAAAATCTGTAACCTTTTTGGAATCAAATATCCTATTATCCAAGGTGGTATGGTGTGGTGTAGCGGATGGCGGTTGGCCTCTGCCGTAAGCAATGCAGGAGGACTCGGATTGATTGGTGCCGGCTCTATGCATCCTGAGACGCTCCGCGAACATATTCGGAAATGTAAAGCAGCCACCGAAAAACCTTTTGGGGTTAATATCCCGCTGATGTATCCCGAGATAGATGCAATCATCCAAATCGTAATCGATGAAGGCGTAAAGATTGTCTTTACTTCTGCCGGAAATCCGAAGACTTGGACCGAGCATCTTCATCAGCACGACATAGTGGTAGCACATGTCGTGGCAAGCAGTAAGTTTGCTGCCAAATGCGAAGAAGCAGGTGTAGATGCGATTGTTGCCGAAGGCTTTGAAGCTGGCGGTCACAACGGTCGCGAAGAGACCACGACCCTGTGTCTCCTTCCTGCTATAAAAAAGATTACAACCGTTCCGCTAATGGCAGCAGGAGGCATTGGCTCCGGTGAAAGTATTTTGGCCGCCATGACACTGGGAGCCGACGGAGTCCAAATAGGTACACGCTTTGCATTGACAGAAGAAAGTTCGGCACACTTCACATTCAAGGACCGTTGCCTCAGACTGAATGAAGGTGACACCCAGCTCACCTTAAAACAGCTCTCACCGGTAAGACTCGTCAAGAATGAGTTCTTCAAGCAGGTGGAGAAAGCAGAGACACGCGGTGCATCTGTAGAAGAATTGAGGGAATTATTGGGCAGGGGGCGTGCCAAGAAAGGTATTTTTGAAGGAGATATTTACGAAGGTGAAGTAGAAATAGGACAAATAGCCTCTTCTGTACATAGTCTCCAAACAGCCGAAGAAGTAATCAAGGAACTGATAAATGACTTTAATACAGCATTAAAGCGGACAAAAGAGTTTTCCTCTTTTGTCCTATAAATCAATAACTTGTATCGGTTAATCTTTTTCTTCAATAGTTATTCATTTCTTGTCAGATGCAATGAATTGGTAATACACATCGGCAACTCTTCCTGATAGTGTGTCACCATTATCATTGTTTTATCTTTTCGTTGGCAGAAAGTCTCAATAATATCTTTTACCAAACGACGGTTTATCAAATCGAGCCCATGCAACGGTTCATCCAGTATCAGTAATTCCGGGTCTTTAACAAATGCACGCGCCAATAACACCAGACGTTGTTCTCCACTGGAGAGCTGCAAGAAACTACGCTCTTTCAGATTGGCAATACCAAAAATATCCATCCACCACTCACAAACCTCCATCTGTTCAGGACGCGGACGCTTATAGAGTCCCACCGAGTCATGCAGTCCGCTTGCCACAATATCAATGGCCGGCAGATTCTTTAAATAAGCACGATGCATCTCCGGGCTGACATACCCGATGTGCTTCTTTATTTCCCAAATGCTCTCTCCCGATCCGCGCTTACGCCCGAACAATGTTATATCGCAGGCATAACTCTGCGGATTATCGGCACAGACCAAACTAAGCAATGTCGATTTTCCGGATCCATTGTCTCCGCTGAGCGCCCACTTCTCACCACATTTCACACTCCAATCCAACTCTTTCAGGATAGTCCGTTCACCATAACGAATACTTACCTTATTCAAGTCCACCACATGGTCGGTATGATAAAGGTCATCACTATAAGGAAGTGCCAGAATACGTTCTTCTTTTTCTTTCGAGAGCACACGCTCAGGTGCAGGCCTACAACCGGCAAGGTAAGTCTCCAACGTAATTTTATCACCGCATAAACGATCTTCCACCGGAATCACATGCGTAATAAAAGAAGGTATATCATCTGTTTTTGAAAGTATCAGAATCACTTGCAGAGCGGTCACGCGTGTGAGTTCACGAAGCAATGCATGGAGTTGGTCACGCGTCTTGGCATCGAGACCGATGAAAGGATTATCCATTATCAGCACACGCGGATTACTCAACAAAGTCTTAGTCAACTGAAATTTACGCAGTTCTCCACTCGACAGCAGAATAATGTGTTTGTCCAGCATCGTTTCCATGCCGAACAAATCATACAAGGCTGTTTTCAGTTTGGCATTAGTAGCTTCCGGCAAAAGGTCGCGAACAATAGGAGTTTCATCCAAATCATGCGCATTCCAACGCTGCTGATAATAATAGTTCCCATCTGCATCACCATAAGAATCACGGAAGGCAATGTATTTTATATTGTCATACGCCATCTTTGAGGGCGAAGGCGAGAAATCATATTTCACTTCATTCATCAATAGTGGCCAACGTCCGGTCAGCGTATCTACCAATATACTTTTTCCCGCCCCATTCGGACCTACAATAGCAATGTGCTCACCTTCTGCAAGTGTCATGTTTATCGGCTCTTTCATCCGATAAAGCGGATGACGGGTAACCCCATTCTCAATAGCAATAATATTCTGCATTTCAGTATCTCATTTCAGTCTTAAACAGACTGCAAAGGTAGATAAAATTTAATAGAAAACATCCGCCCGGATGCAGGAAAATATGCTTTTTAGCATATAAAACTAGGTTTTTTCAACCTTTTGTCATAACTTCGTGCACTTTTTTGGAGAAAAACTTATGTATATATTCCGTTCCATTTACGAAATCATAAATACCGTTTCCACAGCAAAAACATTGCTAACGGAAATGTTCGAAAAGAGAAAAACCGTCAGTTTCAGATACATAGATGCCCTAGAATTATTAAAAGATGATGAAAATCGTCTCAAAATATTGATTGAGAAAGAAGTGATCCATCAAAATGGCAATTTCTTGGAGCTGGACGTGCGTTTTCTCGATTTCTTTGAAACGCTGCTTGAAGCTAATGAAGAAATTGATACCGCAACGATTGACGAAAACATCGAGTACTTGCATGAATTGATGGATTATTACTTGAAAGAAAAGATACAGTCGCGCAAAGAGAGTTATGTAAGGAACATCAAACTGACGTTTCAGAAAATAGCCCGCGTAACGATACGCAATATCATGAATTTGCAAAACAGTATCGATAACACTTTCAAGCATGAACCGACGTACCAGATCAAAATCGCCAAGCTGAAAAACCTGGACAAGAAGCGCATCAACATACAAAGCCTGATTGACTCTACCGAGCACCTGATTCTGCACGAAGAGCGTCTTTTTTTCCAGCAGGCCACCGATGAGGAATTGGGACGCATCTTGCTGGAATTGCGTCAGGAGCTGCAATTGTCTGCCCATAGCCTTATACGGGCGCAACAGGACATTATCAACTATCTGAACCAGATAAAGAACCAAGTGATACTGGTGGAGAAGATTCGAAAAGTAAAATATCTGCAAGACCAGTTTGAATTGCGTGCCCGGAGCAATCTGGCGGAAGTGATGGAAAGTGAACACTCCATTTTATTGGAAGGCAGTGCACAGACTTCATTCAAACTATCGCCCGAATATCTGGCAAGTGATGAAGCACGCCCCATTATCCTTAGAATCCTGAGCAACCAGAAGACCCGTGAGCGCATTCGCAAGAATGAAGCAGGGGCTTTTAGCGAGGAAGATATGGAGGCACAAGCCATGTATGAGGAAGTGGTAAACTTGGAAGAAGTGGTTAAGAACTTTTTACAGGCTGGTGCAGAGGCGCGATGGAAAGAGGAGCAGCCGCAAGACTTATTTACCTTCTTGCTACACTATTCCTTTCAGCGTGAAGTAAACGAGAAAGAATGTACCACACTGTTTTGCCAAATAGTGTCGCTCTACGAAGACAAATTCGAAATAAGCGATGCTTTCGGACAATACAAACAATATGAATATGCTAAAATATATCCTTTATAGATTATGAATTTGAATATACAAATACCAGACAATACAGCATCAATATTCGAGTACATGCAGAAAGGGCAGTTTATCTGTTCCAACAGCACGGATATCGACCTGCGTGATATGTATAATACGATTGATGAAAACTATGAATCTTTGTACCAATACTTTTCACAAATAAACTATACATTAGAAAGGGGAAACGAGTATTTCTACTTCTCGCGCACGGAATCAAAAACCACATTGGAACAAAAGATACTCCGTGCCTACTATTGGATAGATGTACTCGATTTCTTTAAGACCTATGATGAAACATTCGGTGCAGGCTTCCGTTTCCAACCGGAACAGATCTTGGTAGAAGCCAATATCAATGTTTTGCTACAGAATAAGTTAGACGGCATCCGCAAACATTTCTCGGACAAAGATATCCGTAAGGACGTGCTCGACAATATGATACGCTTATTGGTAAAAGAGTCGTTCATCGAACTGGAAAATGAGAAGACTAACACTTATAAGGTGCTGACTTCATGGCATTATCTGGAGAAATTAGTCGATAGTATCAACATTTTTGAAGACATTGAAGATGAGAAACCTGAGTAGAATAATCTTTATTAACAGTGCGAATATTCCTTATTCGGACGACATATATCTGGATGGGAACATCCACTTTATCGGTACACAAGGGGTAGGAAAAAGTACCATTCTGCGTGCAGTCTTATTTTTCTACAATGCGGACACACAGAAACTGGGTATTCCGGTTGAAAAACAAAATTACACGGACTACTATTTCCCCTTTGCCAACTCATATATCATTTACGAAGTGGCAACAGAGCACGGGGCATTCTGCATCCTGAGCTTCAAAGCCATGAACCGGGTATGTTACCGTTTTATAGATTCGCCCTATCGCAAAGAATTCTTTATTGACGAGAACCGAACCGCTTACAGTGGCACAGACCGCATCCGTGCTGTGCTCGACCAATATGAAGTGGCGTATTCGCGCATCATTTATACTTACGATGAATATCGTAATATCCTGTATGGTAATGCAACGAGTACTGAGTTCCGCCGTTATTCACTGATGGAAAGCAAACAATATCAAAACATTCCGCGCACCATCCAGAATGTATTGCTGAACTCAAAACTTGATGCCGAATTTATCAAGAAAACCATTATCTCTTCTCTAAACGAAGAAGAAACCTCCATCGACCTGAACAGTTACAAAGAGCACCTGAAAGATTTTGAAACGCGTCTGAGGGACATTAGTGAATTTCAAAGGAAAGAGACACAGAAACAGGCAACGGAGATTACTCAACTATCACAACAAACGACCCGCCTGCAAAGTGATATCATGCAAAATTGCCGCGAACTGGTGATTGCCAGTCAGAAGGCATCCGAAGTGTTGCCCGAATGGAAAGAAAAGCGTGACAAAGCTACCAATGACATACAAATACAGGAAAAGCAAAAGGCGGAATTGCAAAACGAATCACGGCAACGTTGCGAAAAGATACAGGAAGAACTGACCATCGTCAGCAATGACTTGAAGAAAGCCGTTCTGAAGGAAAAGGAGTATGAAGAACATCATATACAAGAAGTGATGGAGCGTTCTGCCAAAGAAACGGAATGGAAAAACAAACGCCTCGGTTTGCAGGAAGAACAACGCATATTGACTTCGCAATATACGGAAATCTCTTCTAAATATAAATTGCTCATTCAAAATCTGGATAACCAGTGGAATAAAATACACGAAGAGAAAATTCATCAGCTAGATACATTAAATACTGTTTACAACGCTCGTTTGGAAGAAGCCCGCAAAGAAAACCAAAACCAGACGGAAACTTTATATCAGGAGTATGAGAACCTGTCACAAAAATTGCATCCGTTAAAAGCCGAAAAACAGACAAGGATGGGCGAAATGGATTATCGTATTCGTTCGTGCCGCAAAGAAATCTTCTTCGAAAAGGAACAAGAGGAATTAAAGGTGCGCATTCAGTCGTACACCTCTACCCACTTGGAGCGAAAGACACGTATCAATGAGGCACAAATCACCATCAAAGACTTGATGATGAAATGGGAACACGAAGTTCAAAAGTTGGAAAAGGGAATAGATGATGAACTGTCCCAGTTGCAGATGGAATTGCAACAGTTGCACGTCCGCATAGAGGAATTGCAGCAGTTTCTTACCCATAGCAAGAGTACTTTGCAGGGTTGGTTGAAAGAAAACCATAAAGGATGGGAAGAAACAATCGGCAAACTCTGTGATGAAGCTATATTGTGGCAAACCAACCTCTCGCCGCAAAAAGCGGAAGGCAATTCTTTTTATGGCATCCAAATTGACTTGAATGTCATAGATCGTCATATCAAATCTATTGATGATTATAGTAGGGAAAAAGAAGAAAAAGAACAACGTTCGGCAGAGATCTCTATCCGCATGCAACGTTTGCAAGCCGAAAAAGCGGAGGGACAAGAGCAAATAAAGCGAAAATACCAACCGCTGATAAAAGAACAGAAAAATCGTATCAACCAGTTAGAATATGAATTGGAAAAACTGGAACGCCAATACCAGCAAGACATGCTCGACCTTGAGGACTGGAAGAAAAAGGCAGAGGTCGCCCGCAATGAAAAGTTAGCCCGGCTGGATGAAGAGAAAAGTAAAATTGCTTTAGAGCTGGCTGCCGTCAATGAAAAGCTGGACAACTTGGGGCAAGAGAAAACAAACAAGCTCAATGCCTTAAAAGAAGCATGGGTGCATTTGCAAAAACAACTCTTTGAAGAAAAGGATATCCAGCAAGACCATATACGCAAAGAAGAAAAAGAAGAACAAAAGCGCATCAATGCCAGCAAAGCGCAGCATGAAGCGGAAATGCAAAAAGAATTACATTCCCAAGGGGCCGATACCGAGCGTTTGCAAAACATTGCCAACCAACTGGAACAAATCGAGCAGGAGTTGTCTTTCATCAAAACGCACGCGGCACTGATTATCGAATACCAAAAGGACAAGCGTGATCTGATTGAACATATCCCTGCATGGAGGTATCAGGAAGAAGACCTGAGAAAACAATTAAAGAAGGAACGGGATACCCTGAGAACGGAAGTCGATGCCTTGCAAAAAGAGATAGACAGAATAAAGAAGATTTTACAGGAAGCAGAAGAGAACATTCGTCATCTGCAACAGAATCTGGATGCCTATGCCAATATAGAAAGCTTTGACTGGTATAAATCCCATCAGGATATTTTCAGGAATGACCCTTCTATGGCAATCATTACACAAAAGAGTTGCATGGAATTGATAGACCTGTTGAATCAATGTTACATGCAATTCATACAGGTGCAAATCAAACTGCGTAAAGCCGTAAACTTATTTACAGGACACTTTGACGAGAACAATACTTTCAAGTTTAAAACTAAATTTAATGAAGACTGGGAGTACATACGCTTTGCCGACGAGCTGCACGATTTCATAGAAGAAAACAGAATTGACGAATATGTACGCCGTATCAATAATGAGCATTGGGATACATTTAAACGTATTAGTATGGACGTTACTTCACTCTCTTCTTCCGAAAAAGACATACAAAGCATCATCGGCAAAATAAATAAAGGATTTGCAACCTGCAATTTTGTTGGTGTCATTCAGCGCATCGAGATGAAAATGGAAGAAAGCAGTAACCGGGTGGTAAATGTGCTCCATGATATTCAGAAATATTACAAAGAATATGGTTATGACCTTACCCCTGAAACAAACTTGTTCTCTTCGGAAAAAGAACCTTTGATAAAAGAAGAAGCCATCAAACTGCTGCGCGACTTTATCAAAGAAATTCATGCCTACCGTTATGACAATATCCGACTGTATGACTCCTTCGAACTGCGTTTCCGCATTGTAGAGAATGGTAATGATACGGGATTTGTAGAGAAAGTTTCGAGTGTGGGTTCGGAAGGTACGGATATTTTGGTAAAGGCTATGATTAATATCATGTTAATCAATGTATTCAAAGAAGGCGCTTCGCGAAAGTTCAAAGATTTCAAGTTGCACTGCATGATGGATGAAATTGGGAAACTCCATCCGAACAATGTGGCGGGTATCTTGAAATTTGCCAATGACCGGAATATTATCCTCATCAACGGCTCTCCTACCGAGCTAAACCGGGAAGCATATAAGCATGTGTATTTATTAACAAAAGATTCGCAGAGCAAAACACGTATTGCACGGCTAATTTCAGACAGTAACATATAATGATACACCTGACGTCTTCACCCTCATAAAAAAGATATCCATACAGGGGCAGCCTTATCCGTCTGCCCCTCCCTATTTCATAGCGGATATTCATATTCAAAGATTTGGGAAGTTTTTGCATTGAATCGCTCTGCCAGATAAATTCTCCCATGTTCTTCATCCACACAAAAAGCATGACCGGCCTTGTCCAATTTCATTTTTTGAATAGGATTCCCTTCCCAGTCATACTGTTCCACATAAACCGGACTTCCCTTGTCCAACTGGTCGTACAGACTACCTGCAGCTTGCAGCACATATATATATTTCTCCCCAGCATAGCAACCCAAACAATAATTAGCGTTATAACGACCACAATCCGCCTTTTCCAATGTATTGAAATCAAACCCCTTTCCCTCTTGCCTGACTGTCTTCATCCCCCCCTTTTCCAAGTCTAAAATTCGGACGACAGGATAATAGTAGTAAGCGTATACTCCTCTTTTCCGGTCGGGACGCACGCTAAACGCTCCATGGTAAGGAACAAAGCTGTCCATAGCTTTTGTATCTAGATTCAGCGGAAAGTCCAACTCCTTCGTTTCCACCTTATTTCCTTCGTTACACGTCAGAAAAAGGTTCTTGCCATACCGTTTGGAATAACCTGCAAAGAGAATGCTGTTGCCCTTCATTGTTACAAAATCAGAAATGATTCTCTCCAAATTTCCACCGAATTCAAAATCATAAGAATAAGAACGCAGCCCGGTTTTCCGCACCGCTCCCCGACGATTCACCTCATAGATAATACCTCCATCCTCAATATAACATAGCAGAGAGTCTTCTATAGGAGCAAAAAGACGAGGACTATAGAAGTCTACCTGCTCCCTGAGAGACCAGGTCCCCAGTTTGAAAACCAACTTCCTGCTCTTTACGTCAAAGACTTTTAGTTCCTCATTTTTATTTTTGAGTACAATTTTTCCATGACGGAAAAAAAGTTTTGTTTCTGGGTTATCATTAGTAGCCGTCCGACCCTTAAAATTCATCGGCTTACCTTTCAGCGACACAATACGATTAAAGGAAATAAGATTCATGCTTTTTTCTTGGGCAAAAGCATTCAGCAGAAACCCAGACAGCAAAATAAAGAAAAGGAATTGTTTTTTCATGGCAATCACAGATTAGTTGTTTTTTCAATAGGCTTATAAGGCATAGAAAACTTCACATTCTCGGAGTCTGTCCATCCTCCGCTTTTAGTTTTCATCCTGATTTTAATTCCTAACGAAGCTGCAAACTTGTAAGGAGCACTATATATCCGACTGACTGTCTCATCCACCTTTTTCCGAGAAGAATCCTGGTATTTCCCCTCATAACTCCGAATGGTTTCTCCTGATTTTGCTTTCTCTATCCGTCGACAGTCCCATTGAAAAATCTGTTCACTATCTTCCATTTTCAGTATCAGTCCGGGCAGTCCGTAAAATTTATACGGTCCTACGTTAAACGGCAATTCAGCAGAAAACCATGCCCGATAGTCCCTTCCCCTGAACTGGCACACCGCCAGCTGGCACAGATATCCTGCTACCGAGTCTGTCTCAGTCAGAATCTGCCAGTCTATATGCTCTGTCGGTTCGGTATATTTCAACACCATGTCATGCAGAAAAGGCCTGAACAGAAAAGTGGTCTCCTGCTTGTCAAAGTCCATCCGCGTTTCCACCGGCCAAACATATTGGTTGAGAGAGCGGCTTGACAATCCCTGCTTCTCACATTCCGTGTAAAGCGAGTCGCCTTGATAGAGCAGATAGCTGTGGCAACGAGTACACTTCTCCCCTATTTCCAACAAATGAACATCGTGTGCAATACCGTTTTCGTCTGTAGTGGGAGCCATACGGAACTCGTAATATACTTTATAGCGACATGTGTCTATGACGCTATATTTATCAAGGATACGTGTAAACGGACACAGTTGTGCCTGCATGCTGATGGCACACCAGCATAGAAGTACAAAAAAAAGTCTAAATCTGTTCATGACTATGCGTTTTAACTGTTATAGAACTTTAAATCTTACTTTGAATAGAATGGTTGAGGGACGTATCCTGTAACTGGAACAATAGCGGTCGAGGCCGCTCAAACGAAAATACGTATACGATTGCAAATCCAGAATATTGTCCCACTGCAGATAGAACCGTATGTTCTTCCAAGTATACTGTAAGCCGGCATTCAAGATTGAAAACGACTGCCCTCCCTCTCCGGCATCCGTGTAATAGTTATAATAAGACATACTGATTCCGATGTCTTGAGGCAGCATGAGGTCGATTCCTACCCGGTTGGACAAACTAGAAACAGCTGAAAACTTCTCGCCTCCCTTGATGCGGCTTTTCCCTGTCTCCCACATTCCTTCCCAGTCCAAATGTACAAAATCAAATGGTTCGGTGTGCAGACTCCCCGATAAGGCGACCTCATGACTAAGGTTAGTTACCATCTCATCCTGACGGAGCCGCACAAAACTTCTCTTCTGCCACATTCCTTGCAGTTTCAGTACTGTCTTTTTCCAGTCCAGTCCTTTGCCGACATTTGTTTTGACCCGATAAATGTCTCCGTGATGGTGCACATGGCGGCTAATGGTACGCGACAACTCTCCGTCAAAACTCTGTCCATAAAGTATATCGCTTATTGAACGGATATAGAGCAAATTCACATCGGCAAACAACATGCTGAAGACGTCCTTGTAGCCGATACTCAGGTTGGACAGATGCGTCCGACTGTTACTGATGTCGGGGCTGTAGCATTCGATATTACGGTAGTTACTCAATATATATCCACTATACAATTGCTGCATGTCAGGCACATCGCTGTATTGAGAATAGCCCAAACGGAACTTCCAGCGCATTTTATCCAAAGTCAGCGATGCAGAAGGTTCGAATACGATTCCGTTCTTGTCTATTGTTCCTCCTTCCATAGGCTGTTTCAACCTGTTGTTTCGGAAAGCTAACGGCAGATTGGCGTAAAACGAAAGGTTTTCCTTTGTGTAGTGGAACATCAACAATCCTCCTGCCTTCAGGTTCCGATAGTCTGCATCGTTCTCCATACCTGCCGCAGTCTTTTCATATCCCGAACCATCCAAGCCATAAAACCGGCTGGACAGATGCATAATCTTGATGTCCGTAAACAAAGAAGGAGTCACGGAGAAGCCTCCCCACTTCAAGGCAGACAAGCGGGAAAGGTTGTTCCGATTGCCGACAGTCGTCAACTCTACCTGCTGCCCCATACTTTCCAGGCCGTCCTTCTCCAAAATTTCTCCGAACAGACAAGGCTGTACCAACAGACTTTGAGGAGTATTTTGAATATTGAAAGATGAATTCACCTCCCATCCGCGATTTCGGTCATTCTTTGTAATCCAATTGATTTTTCCGGCAGCCTTCAGCCGTTTATTTGTGGCCCATTGGTCTATCATGTTACCATTAGACACCTTTCCCAATGTATGTCTCCATTCAGCCTCGCCTTCCACTGTCGCATTTAGATAAGTATCTTCACGGTTCATCATCATGTTACCGTTCACTGTCAGCCTGTCTTTGTCCATTCCGGCTGAAATGGCTTCCGTAATCACATTCTGCGTGCCATCCGGCAACAAGTAAGAAGTGACAGAATTCCCATACCGGTTATCGCAGTCATTAAGATAATATGCATCTACCGACCATTCCTGTTCCTTTTTATTCTTAAATCGGTTATTGGTAGTCAACAGATAAGTCTCGTTGTCGTGGTAGAGAGACTTGTCAATGGGTGGAGGTGACGGCCAAATCACATCGGTCCAAATGCTTTCGTCTTCGTTTCTATTCATGCCTTTTACTTCCGCTTCCAAGTCCTTTCCTGTATTGTTGGACTTTCCAACAGCCAAGTGCTGCCTTTTCCGAGTAAAATAAAAGCCCGTCAGTTCCCCTTCTCCTTTAACATGAGGCGCGAAATCCGCCCCAGCTCCCAACAGCGCCGACAAAGCCCATACTCCCTTAGCACCCTCTTTCATTTTCAAATTGATGGCAGCCTGGTCGGAGTGCCTCAACTCTTTCAGAGCCTTGATGGGCTGGTGTCGCTCCAATAACTGCACGGTGGCAATGTCATCGGGAGAAAGATTATTGGTAGCAATGCCATAGCGGTCCTTCATCAGGTCCATTCCCTCAATGTAGAACTTATTAATGGGCACTCCCATGTAAGAAATCCTGCCGACCTTGTCCACCTGAATACCCGGCATCTTCTTCAGCACATCACCGATACTGGTGTCATTCTTGTCCTTGAAGAAACTCACCAGATAATTGACCGTATCCTTTTGCTGCCAAATCTGCCGCCCCTTCACAATAACTTCCTTTATTTCTATAGGTTTTTCTTCTATTCTAAAGTCTTGTCGCCCGGAAACATTGGGTACTTTTCGATAGACGGTGGAAACATTAAACCCCCGGATGATGATGTTAAGGCTGTCTGCTGCCGAGCTTACCTTCAAAATATACTCCCCTTGTTTGTTGCTCAGTGCATAGCCCATAAGTACGGGCCTGTCAAAGCTCTGCACTACTGTGATGTTTACATCAGAAACACCATGTCCTTGTCTGTCAAGCACCTTTCCCGCTATCTCCACTTGGGCGTATAGTGGACTGCTGAAAGCAAGTAACAATAGACATATAATATGTAGAAACACTATTTTCATCCTCATTATGATTAGTGTTAAAACAAACGTAACCTATTAATCTCACTTTACCAAATAAAGAGCTGATTATTTTTAATAAAATCATCCCCCCAATAAACGGCATCCAAGCGGGCCAATTAAATTCAAAGAGAGGGAAATAGAACATATCGACAACTTTTCCGTATAACCAATCAGTGTATCCATGTCCTATTGGTACAAAAGTTGCCACTTCAGATAAGGTACTTTGACTGAATATGACTCCATAAAAAATACTATCAATAATATATGAAAACATCATCTTTACCTCCCCTCTGCTCAATACCATTTTTTGCGTTTAAAGAAAAAGTAAATGATAGTGACCAATGCCAACATCAGTGCCCATGCAAAGATATAACCATATCTCCATCCCAGTTCAGGCATCCACTGGAAATTCATTCCCCAGATACCTGCCAAAAAAGTCAATGGAATAAAAATAGTAGAAACAACGGTCAACTGCTTCATAATGGCATTCATACGCTGGTCATTGTTAGAAAGGTAAAGGTCTACCAAAGCTGAAATCATGTCGCGGCAACCATCTAATGTTTGTAGTACAAACTGCAAATGGTCATTAACGTCACTAAAGAAAGGACGGTTCACTTTATGCAACAAATCATTGTCTGCATGCAGCAATTTACTGATCTCCTCTTTAAAAGGCAGGATACATTTTTTTATCATCCGAAATTTACGGCGGTATTGCTGTATATCCTCAATACCTGGAAGATTGTCTGCATGGGGTGAAAGCAATTGTTCTTCCAAATCCTCCAATTCATCTTCCAGTTCCGAAATGAGGGACATAAAACTTGCCATTACACTATTCAGCACCACGCTAAGCAAATAATCCGATTGCCGGTTTCTGATTTTCAATACATTCTTTTCTAAAGCCTGAGTGATATCGCCTAAGAAATTATTCTCTCCTTCCATAAAAGTCAACAGATAATCGTTGCCTTGAATAATAGCCATCTGCTGTGGTGCATAAGTACCGTCTGATGGAAAAAGTACTTTCAAAATCACAACATTGTAAGTATCATGTTCTTCTATCTTCACTGGATGGTCGGTATTCAGTATATCTTGCGTTGTCAGAAAATCCACATTAAAATAGCTGCAAATACGCCGGATGGCTTCTGTATTCCGAAGCCCGTGCACCTGTATCCAATGAATACTTTCTTTTTCTAAATAGGGTGTCAATTCGTCTATTTCTTTTCCCTCATACATAGAAACGCCTTCGGCATTGTAACTGCATAGGTGCAAGTGGGTAGGTGTATGACTATCGCCAACATAAGACAGCCGTTCGCTCAACAAATTATTCTTTACCATAATCTTGAGATTTGGATGATACAATTATATCTTTTTTTCACGAGCATCGCTCATTTATAGTCTCGTGTTTTTCGATGCGGATAAATCCTTTTCTATTAACAACAATTTTTAGGTCGGAAATGTTACCGTCTGATGATGATATTACAAGGCAAGAATCCTTTTTTCTATTTCCAAATCATCTTCATTCAGTTGAGGGGACGGTATCATGCAAGTACGGATACAGTCCCCCTCCCGACAAGTGTAATCATAATATTTCTTTTGCAGTTCCGTCAAGTCTTCAAGTGCCACAAGCTCCCCTTTCAATTCCAGGAACTCCTCCATGTCCGTACTGTCACTTTGCTTTACAAAGAGAATACGACGTGCTATCGGATTCCTGTTATAATCCAAGCTGAGATATAACCCTTTCAGAAAAGGAGGAAAATCATACATGGGCAATTGCAGGTAAATGCTGAACAATGCCATTTGGGGAGTTTCCCGTTCGTTGAAGAAAATATATCCGTTCTGATGGTTATTGAACAACCCTACCCCCCGATGAGTCGTGTTATAAGCACTCATGTGAGTCACCTTCACATACGTGTTATCTTCGGAGGACTCTATCAGATAAGGTTCCACTTTCAGGCAGTTGCATGACGAAGAAAGACTGTAACTCAAATAACTGCCACTATAATTATATACCTCCTGAACGGAACGCTGCATCTCGGCAGTCATCATTTCCATAAACGGATTCGCCTTTGTCTCACCATTGGCTGGCTCCATACTGAAGAGTAGTTCCTTGATAGTTGATAAATTCCCCATCAAGCGTTTCTTTGAAATGTTGTTGACCTGTCCCAAAGCCAAATCTAATGAATTTTCTTCAGAATGTCCTTGTTTCAATGAGGTTACATAAGTGGGCAAAACACTGGAGTAAAGCGCAGACAACACACTGGGAGCCATATCGATAAAATCCGCTATCTCTTTCATCTTCAATCCGTTATTACGGAGATATTCTATTCTTCTATAAATTTCTATTAAATCATTCATGGATATTATCTTCTATATTGAACTTGCAAAATACAAGTTTCCGTGTGAACTTACAATGACATACACATTACATTAATATTACATCATCAGCCCCTCACTATATGAAAAATATTAATCATAAACATTCATTTTTTCTCCGGTCGGATGAGCATACTTTTGCTGCCGGAAATCATCGGAACGAGATACAAGGCTCCGCTTTTACGATGATAAAACATAATTTGCAAAAACAAGTAAAAACAATAATGGAAGCAAAAAGCGAAACGAACAAACCGATATCCAATTTCCTGTTTATCCTATGGGCAGGGGGAACGGCCTTACTCTCTTATTCACTGGTATATGCGCTGCGTAAACCTTTTACGGCTGCCACTTTCGACGGGATGGACTTCTTCGGAATGGATTACAAGGTAGCCACTACTATCATGCAAATCTTCGGTTACCTCATTTCCAAGTTCTTTGCTATCAAAATTGTCTCTGAGCTGAAGCGGGAGAACCGGTTGAAATTCATGATATTCTCCGTAGCTCTTGCCGAACTTGCATTGGTCTTTTTCGGATTACTCCCTACCCCTTTCAATGTATTTGCGTTGTTCTTTAACGGGCTGGCGTTGGGATGTATGTGGGGAGTCATTTTCAGTTTCATTGAGGGGCGCAAAGTGACCGACATATTGGCCAGCCTGTTGGGGGTAAGCATGGCAGTGAGTTCGGGAATGGCCAAATCATTGGGGTTATTTGTTGTCAGCACATTCGGTGTCACAGAGTTTTGGATGCCTGCCCTGATAGGTGGACTGGCTTTTCCGCTACTTGTCCTGATGGGTTGGTCGCTCAACAAGCTACCGCAACCCACCGATGAAGACCGTGCCCTTCGCTCGGAACGCGTAACCCTGAACGGAGAACAACGTCGGCAACTGTTCAAAAGCTATATGCCTCTGCTGGTTATGTTGTTTTTTGCCAATCTGTTCATCACCATCCTACGCGATATCAAGGAAGATTTTCTAGTCAACATTATTGACGTAAGCACTATCTCTTCATGGCTGTTTGCACAAGTAGACGGCATGGTAACGCTGATTATTCTGGGAATATTTGCCATGATGTCACTGATAAACAGCAATTACAGAGTGCTGTTGGTACTCCTTTCCATGGTGGTAGGCGGAGCCGTAACCATCAGCTATCTGGCATTCAATTATGACACACTGCAATTGCCCACCCTCTACTGGCTGTTTATACAAAGCTTAAGCCTGTACATCGTCTACCTTAGCTTCCAAACCCTATTTTTCGAACGGTTTATTGCCTGTTTCAAGATTAAAGGAAATGTCGGATTTTTTATCGCCACTATCGACTTTATCGGATATACAGGAACGGTTTGCGTACTTCTGTTCAAAGAATATTGCAGCCCGAATATCAACTGGATGCAATTCTACAACCAATTTTCGGGATGGGTGGGAATCGTTGCCGGCGTTGCATTCATCGGTTCGGCAATCTATCTGATACAACGATATAAAATGGAAAAACAGAACTTGGCCACGGAATGTTATCACCCGGCAGACAATGCCGCACCTACATTCCCGCAGATTCAATCCACTCCTACCGGAAATCAATAATCATAAATAACTAATAGCAAGATGAAAAAAATAGAATGTGTAATTATGGACTGGGCGGGAACGGCAGTCGATTACGGATGTTTTGCACCTGTTGCCGCTTTCTTGAAAGCCTTCGGCGAAGTAGGTATCACTGTCACCATGGAAGAAGCTCGCCGCCCTATGGGAATGGCAAAAATAGACCATATACGTGAACTGTTCAAACTGTCCGGAGTGACAGAACAATTCCAAAAACGATACAATAGACTTTGGACGGAAGAAGATGTGGTTGCCATGAACCGCGAATTTGAGAAATATCTCTTTGCCTCTCTGCAAGAATATACCACTCCCATCCCCGGAGTCATTGAGACTATCGGCGGACTGAAAAAGGCAGGTCTTAAAATCGGCTCCACCACAGGATATACCCGCGCCATGATGGAGGGG
>ERZ779902.338-NODE-338-length-20988-cov-3.908183_pt1 | contig 20988 bp, 22 predicted proteins | sample MGYA00511350_ERZ779902 | MGnify/ENA primary metagenome ERZ779902 (study PRJEB29588, sample SAMEA2146908) | human gut metagenome | biome: human gut; feature: human-associated habitat; material: faeces | place: Denmark | collected 2008/2010 ...
CAGGTCTCACCTTCAGTTCCTCCATAATCTGCGCCACTTTATCAGGATGCTCCTTCAGGAATTCCCGCCAGGGGAACAGTTCGAAACGGGGCTTGCAGAAGGCTTCTTCGTCATACGACGCATAGCACGGACGAGTGGGATTTTTGCAACTCATATCGCAAGGAAAATCAATCACGCGACCGATGTGCCACGCCACCACCGCATATGCCTGCACATACTCTTCGGCCGTAACAGCCTCGATGCGCACCACCACTTTCAGGCCATCGTACGATACACTTCGCCAACCTGCCCCAATCCACGGCACCGCCTTCAGCTTCTGCAGGAATTCCAGTGTACGTCCCTGCGTATGGTCGACATCAAACATGGCATTTCCACTCCACGTGCGGCGGTTCTTCAATGCATGGCTTCCCTCGCAATACCCCGCCACCACCAGGCCGGGTAATTTGTTCTTCAACTCTTTGGCTTTACTCTTATCGCCCTCAGCCATTAGGCGCTGATACATCTCGACCGACGATTTCCACCGTCCGCTGCAGATGTGATGTACAAACTCTTCCAGTGACATTTTAACACAACGCTGTTCGCGCACATTAAAGTAGAAAGAGCATAAATCATTAAAATCCATTTTTAATGGGGTTTTAATTTAAGATAGGGAAAAAACGTTGCCCTTCGCCTGCAATCCGAGATTGCAATATGCGAAAGTACGACATATAAAACTGACGAAATATTACACTTTACGCCAAATCACCCACCGTTTACCGACTGTTTATCAGCATTCTAACAAACAGCCGGCAGAACTAAAGTGTACAATTAGCATTCTTCTTTTTATTTATTCTTTTTAACAGTAAGGACAATACTCCCTAGAGAACCCTTCCAAATTGTTCCCAATCTGTATTCTTTTAAACCCATAGTGCTTCGTTTTTTATACCCTAACGGTATAAGAAGCCCCAGAAGGACAGCCATACAGACTCACGGAGACGCTTACATACATCCTCCGTTATCACTTCTCCCCTTCCTTCTTTTAGGTCAATCTGAAATGTTTCTCAAATATTATACCCACATACTTTTTGACTTGCCCTCTTCTTTTCTTGCCGGTCAATCTCCCCCTACCTCTTTTTCTTTGCTAGTCAATCTTCCCCTTTCTTCTTCTTTTCTTGTTGATTGGAGAATATTTTATAGCCCCTCCTACACATCCGCTTCAGTTCCGCCAGTTGCCGGTACGACAAACTCTCAATGTCTCGCTCCAGCTTTTCCAACTCTTTTTCTACACTTCTCACCCTATTCCATCTGTCACAATTTGTTTCCAAATCTTCTTTTTATTCATATTCTTAAAATATTTAAAAAATAAAAAGGCGCAAAAATATAAAAATCTGCACTTACAATGTTAAATATTTGAGTTTTTATGAACAAAATATTGTAGTTCGTAAATTTATGTCTAATTTTGCAGAGAGTTATGAGGAGGGTTCGGCAGTGAATATTACACTGACGACCGCGTAGCGTACCTTACCTCCTCCTTTCCCCCTCTCCCCCTTGGTTAATATAGAATGAAAAAATGGTATGTAGCCTACGTGCTTTCACGTCACGAGAAAAAGACTGCTGAGCGCCTCACGAAAATGGGAATCGAGAACTTCCTGCCCGTGCAGGAGGAGATTCGCCAATGGACGCACCGCCGTCAGAAGGTAACACGCGTAGTGATTCCGATGATGATTTTCGTACACGCCACACCGCAGGAACGTGCGGAGGTGCTGACACTCTCGTCGGTGAGCCGCTACATGGTGCTGAGGGGCGAGCACACCCCTGCCGTGATTCCCGACCTGCAGATGGAGCGTTTCAAGTTTATGCTAGACTACAGCGAAGAGGCAGTGGAAATGTGCAGCACACCACTGGCTCCCGGCGAAATGGTGAAGGTGATTAAAGGCCCCCTGGCAGGGATGGAAGGCGAGCTGGTGAACGTAGACGGACGCAGCAAGGTGGTGGTACGACTGGAGATGCTGGGATGCGCCGGGGTGGATATGCCGGTGGGATTTGTGGAAGCGGTGAAATAAAAAAAGAAGCACATCCATTGCTATTCACGGAAATAGTATGTATATTTGAAAAAAATTCAATGAGCATATAATGAAAACGACTCAAGAATATCTGCAAATACTGAAAGATTATAAATCGAGGAAAGCCGCTCAATATGGCATTTCCCGAATTGGCATTTTCGGTTCTGTAGCCCGTGGCGAGCAAGCCGAGCACAGCGACGTAGATATCTGTGTCGAATTGGATACCCCCAATATGTTCCATCTCATTCACATCAAAGAGGAATTGCAGGCTATATTCGGATGCCCTGTAGATATTGTCCGGTTAAGAAAGAATATGGATGAACTGTTGAAACGTTGCATCATGGAGGAGAGTATTTATGCATAAACAGGAATTACTACTTTCCATATTACAAAAGGTGGCACAATCCATCGAACGCATCATTCATAATTCAGAGAATATAGACAATTACCAATATTATTACCTGACTCCGGCGGGAATGGAACGTTTGGAAAGTACCTGCATGCTACTGATTGCCATTGGCGAAAGCATAAAAGGGATAGATAAGCTAACAAACAAACAATTATTTCCCCAGTATCCTGAAATAGACTGGAAAGGAGCAATGGGTATACGTGATATCATTGCCCATCACTATTTTGACTTGGACGGAGAAATCGTCTTCAATGTTGTAAAAGAGAATTTACCGGATATGCTGGAAAGTATCAAAAAAATAATGCGCGAAATAAAAGAACAGTAATGAGTACTTACCATTATACTGCTATACGATCATTCAACGAAACATTGAAAAGTCATCACTGACTTTAAATCTCAAAATACAACCAGCGCAAAGCAAGCATCTGTACAGTAAGTATTGAAGGATAGAAAAACAAAAGATTATTAAATAAAATCATGACTTCCCACTCGTCATATAGGCCATATTTTGACTTTCTTCGGGGCGTGGCTATAATTTTTGTAGTTGGTATACATACCTTTAAACTACCTGAACATTTTGGACTTTCACAGCTCATAACAGTAGCTATACGTGAAGTACTTAATACAGCCGTTCCTTTATTCTTTGCTATCAGCGGATTCTTCTTAGCAAAGAAAGCGGTAGAAACACGAAGCAATTATTTCTCTTTTTTAAGAAAACAGATACCAAAGATATATATTCCCATGCTGATATGGTCAGTTCCCTGGATAGCTCTATCTATCATCAATGGTACAAATCCTCTCAAGGCTATAGCCATTGCAGCAGTAGGTGGTTGCAGCATTTTCTATTTCATCGCTTGCATCATCCAATATTATGCGCTATTGCCAATATTTACAAAAATTAACAGGGGGGGGGGTAATTTTAAGCGTCTTAATATCAGCTATTTGTATAATGGCAAATACCTATTTCATCACTTATCTAGGTTTTAAAACCTCTCTTCTGGTTGCAGGAGGAGCGTTCCCTCTGTGGATGGTATTTTTTGCATTAGGCGTTTATTTGGGTAAACAACCACAACTCAATTATAATTGCCGAGTGGCACTTATCATACTTCTAGTGGGTTATGTAGTATCAATTATCAGCAGCTTTTATCTGTATCATATTTCAGGTTCAGGATTTGGTGTAAAACTCTCTGCCTTTGTTTATTCTTTTGGTTTCATCCTACTAATGTTTTCGCCCAAACTTGAAAAGCTTTATAACAAAAAATCATTTATAAATAAACTTCTCCTTTATTTGGGTAAAATATCGTTTGGCATTTATCTCATTCATTGTTGCGTAATATTTGTGTTGAGGGCATTAGCTTCCCAAATAGGTTTTACCTTCGATTGGTTCACTCTTTGGCTGTTAGCTCTTTCAATCAGTGTAGCCTTCATCGCCATCGTTAAACAATATTTTCCCAAAATGAGTGTGACTCTTGGGTTTTTCTCATGAGATAGCATGACAGACTCTCAATCAAATAATAAGCGAATAGCAAAGAATACTCTGCTATTATATATGCGAATGATGTTATTAATGGCTCTTTCGCTATATACGTCTCGTATTAATCTAGATTCACTTGGAGAAGTCGATTATGGTGTTTACAATGTCGTAGGTGGTGTTGTTGCCATGTTCTCTATTATTTCAGGTTCGGTAACTGTTGCCATTTCCCGTTATCTTACTTATGAAATAGGAGTAGATAACAAGAAAAGGCTAAATACTATATTTTGTACATCCATTAATATTCAGATACTAATGTCAGTTGTCATTTTTATTGTAGCTGAAATTGTCGGAGTATGGTTTTTAAACAACAAGATGAACATCCCTATTGATAGGATAGAAGCTGCCAATTGGGTACTTCAATGTTCTATCTTTACTTTTTTGCTTAACTTGATTAGTGTTCCTTATAATGCCTTAATAATAGCACATGAAAAGATGTCTGCTTTTGCTTATATCAGCATATTAGAGGCTATTTTAAAATTAATCGTTTGTTATTTGCTTTATATATCTCCTGTTGATAAACTGATTACATGGGCTGTAATGTTGATGATTGTTTCTTTGTGTATGCGTATAGTTTATGGTATTTATGCCAGCCGGCATTTTGAAGAATCCCAATATCGTTTTATCATGGATAAAGCATTAATGAAAGAAATGTCCCGTTTTATTGGTTTTGCTTTCTTAGGTAATGGCGTAGTCGTATTACGTGACCAAGGCACTAATATTCTCTTAAATATTTTCTGCGGTCCTATTGTAAATGCGGCTCGTGGCATTGCGATGAATGTAAATGCGGCCATGTTTGGCTTTGTGACGAACTTTATGACTGCCTTAAACCCACAAATCACAAAGAACTATGCACGCCAAGATTATGAGAATATGAATAAACTCATTATCCGTGGCTGTCGTTTTGGTTTCTTTATTATGATGTTATTGGTAATACCTATTGCTGTGAATATTAATTATATATTGAATTTATGGTTGATTGATGTACCTGCATATACAGCAGCTTTTGTTGTTCTTACTTTATTATATTCATTGATAGATTGTTTTTGCAGTCCTCTCATGACAGGGATATTAGCTAATGGCAACATAAAAAAATATGAAATCCAGTTGACTGTTATTTATATAGTTAATTTTATCATTATCTATACGATTCTGGGAATGGGTAGCAGCCCTGAATGGGTATTTGCATTAGCTATATTATTCAAAGGATTTGTTGTCATAGCTTTGATTTGGAATGGCAAAAATATGTATTATTTACGACCACGACTATTCTTATATAAAGCAATTTTTAAACCAATCTTAATTTGTATCATTTGTTTTTCATTTGCCCTATGGTTAAAAATTGATTTTGGTCATACATTTGTAAATTTCTTATTCTCTGCGGGAGTATCATTTTTTTTCTCATTAGGCCTCGTTTGGCTAGTAGGATTAGAATCCACAGAACGATGCGAAATTATGAAAGTAATAAAAAATAAAATCCATATATAAAAATGAAACTATCTAAACTTCGAGTTGAGCACGACGTTAAAATGAGGGATAAAACTTGTGCCCGGGTTATCTGTAACATCCAAACAAAGTATACTGATACAAATGAGCTCTATTTCTGGGTAGATGAAGAATATGCCAGTTTTTTGACTTCCGATGTTTATGACGCTTTTCTTGTTGCCGTTCTTTATCCTGCCATGCACTATGGCGAAGACATAGAAATAGAAGGTAATGTATCCAAAAAGCTCTATTTTAATATTGTCAATTATGTAATGGCGGTAGTTCGTGATTATGCCATATTGACAAAAAAGCATTTCAAACCTGTATCTATCAAAGTCAAAGGATTTGCTGATGCACAAAAAAACGAACAATTGCATGTAGGCACAGGTTTCTCAGGTGGTATTGATTCTTTTTCCACTTTAGTAGATAGGTTTTATAAAGAAAAAGATCCAGATTATAAAATTGATACACTATTTTTTTTTCATGTAGGACAATATGGAAAAGTCACCAATCCCCTATCATGGGAAAGAGCTAATAACCGATTTACAATCACACACGATTATGGAAAGTTAATAGGTTTGCCTGCCATCATGATGAATACCAACCTTTTTGACTTCTATCAACCTGAATGGGAATATTCAGGAGGTCTACTGATACGTTGCGCCAGTGTACTTGTCTTTCAAAAAGCATTAAAAAGATATTATATCAGCAATGCGACTACCTATGGTGAACGAGTTTCAACGGTGTCATCAATGCCTAGTCCCGATATGGCTGAATTTGCCGATCCTATTATCATGCCTTTGCTCAGCCCTGTCGGACTTGATATTATAGATGATGGAGAACAAAATTTTAGAACAATAAAGACCGCTCGTATCATCGATAATGCCCATGCACAGCAATTCCTAAATGTCTGTGTTAACTCAAGTGACAATCATTTAGATGCAACAAACTGTTCTTTGTGTTCCAAGTGCCTTAGGACATTATTTGCATTAGATTCTTTGGATGCTTTGGAAAAGTTTAAAAAAGTATTTAATCTAGAAATATGGAGAAAAAAAGCATTTGGTTATAAGTGCCATTGTATCACGATGTATTCTAAAGATCCATTTGCACGTGACAATATAGATTTTGCACGTAAGAATGGAAAAAAGCTTCCTTCCAACTTTGTTGCCTATACTTATGTATATAGCCTAAAGGTTCTTAGATTACCAAAAAGAATTATTAATAAATTACGTAATTTATAAATAGCCAGCGGATGTTAGTAAATAATATTTACCCCCCCTATCAGAATTATCAATATTTAGGATAAAAGGAAAACAAAACCAGGGTAATGCAATTGTTCCTAGAGATGAGAAGTTAGATTCACTAAAATTTTATTTAATAGTATTGGTGATTATAGGCCATGTCATTTCGGCAGATGCAGTGAGTGGCATAAATGCTTCTATACATAACTTTATCTATCTGTTTCATATGCCACTTTTCAGTATTCTATCTGGATATTTCACTTCTACATCAAAAGGTAAACACATGAATCTCCAATCAATAAAAGATTGTTTTTTTCTTTTTCTAATATTCCATCTATTGCAACTACTAACTTGGAAACACTTTGATTTTAACTGGAAGGATGTATTGTCTCCACAGTATGCTATGTGGTATTTGCTTGCACTATGTTACTGGAGATTACTAGTCGTATATTTACCAAAAAAATGGAACTTATATTATATTTTTACAGGTTCCATCATGTTAGGCCTACTTATTGGATTTGTTCCTCTTAGCGGCTTTCTAGGTCTTAGAAGAGCAATAGCTTATGCGCCTTTTTTCTTTATGGGGTATTTAATAAAGAAGTATAAAATGATGGATATACTCAAAAAGCAATCTGATATCGTTGCTTATGCTATAATATGCACAGGTTTATTTTGTTCATTACTTATAAACCGAAACCTATCAGTCATACTTTATACAGAGAATTATCCTAATGGTAATACAATATATATAGTATTAAGAATAGCCTTCTACATTTTTTCAGCAATACTTAGTGTAGCAATCATAAAAGTTACCCCCTCTACGAGTCGAATGGCTTGGTGGGGTAAAAACTCATTATTCTTTTATCTGTGGCATACGTTTTTTATATATGTACTTTATAAGTTAATCCACAGATTTGATTGGTCTACTTCTTTAGAATACTGTCTCTTCTATTCATTGGCTATTATTATAGTATTATTTATAATGTTCCGAATAAAAATATTTCACTATTTTTTTATACCCTTCAGTGCTTTAAAGCTAACAAAAAATGCAAAATAAATCAAAGTGTGTACTTCTTTTAGGAGGAACTGGCGCAATGGGTGAGCATCTTGCTCATATCTTAGCTAAAGAAGATTGGAATGTATTTGTCACTTCAAGAAAAAATCGAAAGAATGAGGTGAACATTACCTATATTCATGGCAATGCCCACGACTTACATTTTATCACTCCCCTACTTGAACGGCATTTCGATATCATTGTAGACTTTATGGTCTATAATACGGAAGAGTTCAAACAACGTTATATGATACTGCTGGATGCCTGCAAACAATATGTTTACCTAAGTTCGTCACGTGTTTATGCAGATTCTCCGATAATTACAGAGAAATCTCCTCGTCTGTTGGATAATTGTACTATTGATAAGTATCTTGAGACAGATGAATACGCACTTACCAAAGCCCGACAGGAGAACTTATTGACAAATTCCGGTAAAACCAACTATACCATCATTCGCCCTTATATCACTTTTAGTGAAATTCGTCTTCAGTTGGGAGTTATGGAGAAAGAAGCATGGTTATGGCGTGCCTTACACGGACGTACTATTGTATTCTCTAGAGACATCGCTGAAAAATTCACCACCCTGACATACGGGTTTAACGTGTCCGAAGGTATCGCTGCCATTATTGGTAAAGAAGATGCATTAGGAGAAGCATTTCACATCACAGGGACGCAATCCTATCAATGGGATGACTTACTCCATACCTATTTGGACATATTGCAAGAAAAGACAGGAAAACGCCCAAAGGTTTATTATACTGATGAATGTATCAATTTACATAATCCTAAAGCTCAATGGCAGGTACGTGTAGATCGTCATTACAACCGTCGTTTTGACAGTAGTAAAATAGCCCGTTTTGTAGACATTAACCATTTTCTCCCTACCAAAGAAGGACTTACTAAATGTCTGAACGAATTTCTCGAACATCCACAGTTCAATGGCATACACACCCGCCATGAAGCACTTAAGGACCGGATGACAGGCGAATTCGCCCACCCATCTGACTTTCCTAATTTGAAGTCGTGGGCGAAATACATCATTTTTCGGCTCATATACCCAGAAAAGAAATTATATTAATATGGAAACCAAATATTACACAGTCGAACGTGGACAGCAGATATTAGTATCCCTGCTTAAACAACACGGTATCCGCAAGGTTATAGCTTCACCCGGAACTACAAATATTACATTTGTAGCAAGCGTAATGAACGACCCTTTTTTTCAAGTATATTCATCTGTCGATGAACGTTCTGCTGCCTACTTAGCCGTAGGAATGGCTGAAGAAACAGGTGAAACAGTAGTGCTTTCATGCACAGGAGCCACAGCCTCCCGAAATTACATATCAGGTTTGACAGAAGCTTACTACCGCAAGTTGCCCATCTTAGCCGTTACTGCGACACAGAATGAAAACCGTATCGGACACATGATTCCTCAAATGATAGATCGCTCGCAACAGCAAAAGGACATTTGTGCACATAGCGAACACGTAGCTGTGCCTCGTGATGAGGATGACGTTTGGGATGCTACAATTCGATTAAACCGTGCTATTTTAGCACTCCGCCATCATGGAGGTGGCCCTGTTCATATTAATCTGGCAACAAACTATAATCGCGATTTCTCTGTAAAAAAGTTACCAATGGCCAGATGTATTCACCGTTATATGCCATACCAAGAACTTCCATCGTTACCCAAGGGACGAATTGGTATCATGGTAGGCAATCACCTTCCCTGGGCAAATACTCTCACAGAATCAGTCAATCGATTTTGTAAGACTTATGGTGCAGTAGTATTCTGTGAACATGCCAGCAACTATTCCGGCCCTTATCGAGTGTACAATCCCATTGTCAACCAGCAAGAAACTTACAGTAAATCAACCTTCAAATGTGATGTACTGATTCATATAGGAGAAGTTACAGGCTATGGTTTTTGCGGAAAAATGGGTGAAGTGTGGCGTGTGAGCGAAGATGGTGAATTACGTGATCCCTATCGTAAGTTGACAAACGTATTCGAAATGCCAGAAGAAGAATTTTTCCGTCATTATGCCGACAATGCAGGAGAACGCACTATCCAACAACAGTCAGGCTCTTCATGGCTAAAAGAATGTCGTGCAGAATATGACAAATTACATTCTTTGATAGGTGAACTTCCCTTCTCTAATCTCTGGATTGCACAGCAAACCGCACACCGTTTACCTGAAAATTGTATGTTGCATTTGGGTATTTTAAATTCTCTCCGTGCATGGGATATGTTTGATGTTCCCCAATCGGTACAAACAAAAGGGTTTGTGAACACAGGAGGGTTCGGTATTGATGGTTGTATGTCATCCATGATTGGCGGTTCTATCGCCTGCCCTGACAAGCTTCATTATTTAGTGATTGGCGACCTGGCATTCTTTTATGATCTCAACGTGATGGGAAATCGGCACGTAGGAAATAATGTACGCATTCTCTTAGTCAATAATGGTAAGGGCACGGAGTTCCGTAATTACAATCATCCTGCCGCCCAATTTGGCAAGGACGCCGATGCTTTTATGGCAGCAGCCGGTCACTATGGCAACAAGTCTCATCAATTGATCCGCCACTATGCCGAGGATTTAGGTTACGAATATTTGGAAGCATCAACTAAAGAAGAGTATTTAACAAATGTAGACCGGTTCTTGACGTCTGAAATCACTGAACATCCTATGCTCTTTGAAGTGTTCACGGATAATGAAGACGAAAGCAATGCGTTGAAAATGATGAATAACTTGGCTGCTGATACAGGAACAGCTTTAAAAAATTTGATTAAAAACATTGTTCCAAAACCTATAATTCAGACAGTAAAAAGGATAGTTAAATAAGTAATCAATACCAAATAGTAATATGGAACACCCATGAAATAAACTTCGCCCAAGAGAATGTAAATTGGCTGGTATTGATATCTTAGAAACCTTAATCAAAAGATAGAATGTTATGAATACAGTGACTTTCAATCAAGTTATTCTCCGAGGATGTGGAATAGATGTGTAAGCACTCAAAAACAAATAAACCAGCTCAATTTTCAACTAGTTTGTAGGGAAGTAGCTTCATGCCGATTTCCCTCTTAAATGACATGTTGATAATTTGGCTATTTCATAAAAAACAATTATGAGAATAGCGATACTAACCCTCCCTCTCCATACTAATTATGGAGGTATCCTTCAGGCATATGCTTTGCAGACGATACTGGAAAGAATGGGACATGAGGTCGAAGTGCCGGGAAGATTGTACCGAGCATATTATCCCGTTTGGTGGAAACTACCACTGAGTTTCGGGAAACGCATCTTGAAGAAAATTTTAGTGGATCATCAGACTATTATATTCACTGAACGGAAGTACAACCGTGAACTCCCCAGCATTAACCGTTACACCCAGCAGTTCATCAAGCATTATATCCATGTGCGCCCTATGACAAGTCTTGCCACCATTAAGCGTGATGACTACGATGCTTTTGTTGTAGGGAGTGACCAAGTATGGCGTCCCATCTATTTTGATGAATCTAAAATAGGCGAGGCTTATCTTTCCTTTGCTCAAAAATGGCCCCATGTAAAGCGTATATCTTATGCCGCTTCGTTCGGCACGAACGACTGGGAATATACGCCCAAACAGACGAAACTCTGTCGAAAATTGATTCAACAGTTTGATTGTGTAACGGTACGAGAAGATGATGGTGTGACTCTATGCCGAAACATCTTTGGGGTGGAAGCCCATCATGTGCTTGACCCTACTTTGTTACTTGACGCAGCGGATTATGTGAGTTTGGTGTACGATGTTCAAACCTTGAAGAGCAATGGAAGTCTGTTAGTGTATGTACTCGACCCCACGCCCCAAACAGCCGATGCGGTGAAGCATTTGTCGAAACAGCAAGGTTTAACTCCTTTCAATACGAATAGTCGTTATCAGGATACAACTGCCCCATTGACGGAACGGGCTCAAGCTCCTGTAGAGCAGTGGCTCCGTGCATTCATGGATGCCGAGTACGTCGTTACCGATTCTTTCCATGCCTGTGCCTTCAGTATCATTTTCAATAAGCCCTTTGTTGCACTTGGTAATAAAGGTCGAGGTATGAGCCGATTTACTTCACTACTGAAACTGTTTGGGCTGGAAGAACGATTAGTGGCTGATGTATCAGAAGTGGATAAACTGGGCGAGATTGATTGGACAGCAGTCAACGCGAAGAGAAAAGTACTCAAGGAAAAGAGTATGCAACTTATCAAAGAAGGATTATCATGAAACATGCATTCTTAATTATTACGCACAACGAGCCTTATATCCTCGATGTGCTTCTAAGTAAGCTCCAACATCCTGACAATACTTGCTTTGTGCATATTGACAAGAAGGTAAAAGGGAAGGAACTAATGCATTTGTCAAAAATAACTAACAAATGGGGGGGGTAATATGCAATACTATTGATGTGCGCTGGGGTGATTATTCGCAGATACAGTGCGAACTAGAACTATTTGAAGCAACTGTGAATTATCCCGTCACTTTTGATTATTACCATTTGATTTCGGGTGTTGACCTACCCATCCAACCAATGAGCTATATCCACCAGTTCTTCGAACACCATCCGGGTAAGCTCTTTTTCCGTTTGATTTCCGATTCAGCCAATCAAAAGCAGATATTCGACAAGACCAATTACTATTATTTTTTCATGTTCTTCAGCAAAACGGCTTTTGGAAAGTTGCTTGACATCATGCATATTCCCGGATTGACAATAAAAATACAGAAGGTAATTGGCGTGTCACGATGCAAGCACGACCATATAAATTTATATAAGGGTGACCAATGGTGCAGCCTGCCCCATGATGCTGTGGAGTATCTGTTGGCTCACAAAAACTATATTCGCAAGCGTTTCCGATTCACCAACTGTCCCGATGAAATCTATAAACAAACTGTACTGATGAACTCACCTTTCCAATCGCAAGTGTTTCAGCCAGAGACTGGGACTCAGAATGCCGCTTTGCGAGAGATTGACTGGAAACGCGGCACTCCTTATGTATGGAGAATCGAGGACAAAGAGTTCCTGACGAATAGCAGCAATATCTTTGCCCGCAAGTTCTCCAGCCAATATAAAGAAATTATTGATTATATAAAAGAAATATGACTCCAAAGATTTCCGTTATAGTACCCGTCTATAACGTAGAAAAATACTTATCAAGATGCATAGACAGCATCTTGGCCCAGACTTTTACGGACTTTGAGTTACTGCTCATTGACGATGGAAGCCCTGATAGCTCAGGAAAAATATGTGATGAATATGCCAAGAAAGATGGACGTATTCGAGTATTTCATAAACCCAATGGCGGAGTAAGTTCGGCAAGAAACCTTGGATTGGACTATGCAAGAGGAGAATGGATTGCGTTTGTAGATTCGGATGACTGGATTCACGAAGACTGCTTTAGCGTGTTTGGTATAAAAGAGATTGATAGAGTTGATATGATAGAAATTCCCAGCAAAAGAGTGGGAACGAATAAAATAAACATACCATCCGTTAGTCCGTTCATAATGGGAGAAAAGGATGTTGTTTTCTATTTATCAAATAACTTTAAAAACGAAGCATGCTATAAATATTTAAAGAATACCACAATAGATAAATTAAGATTCAACGAAAGCATGAAGATTGGTGAAGATGCGCTCTTCCTTCTCGAAGTACTATCTCGTGTTAAACAAATCTATTTCTCTCATTTTGGTTTCTATTGTTATGAAATAAACCCGTCAGGGGCTATGTCGAGTACATCCATTGAACAAATAGTTCATCAACATGAACTACTATTCAATAAAATCAAAGATATGAATATTCAGGACAACGATATAACCCGTGGATTTTTGATTCGTGAGATAGGATGGCTTAACACACAGCTAACCCCAAAACAGTTGTCGGCTATGTTGCGTTGGTTGGGATTCAGTTGGTATTGGGCCGTATGGTTCTCATCCAATATCAGTATGAAGAATAAAATCAAGATACTTGTGATTCGAATTCGTTCATTATTGTCATTTTAGTCATTATGAGTCTTATTTCGGATAAAAAATGTTTCTTTAATAGAATGCGAACTGATTCAAATATCATTTTGCTTATTTACCTCATTGCGGTTATAGATATCGTATTTTTTCCATTCCTTGAAACATATACCTTTATAGACGAATTGTTATGCGCTATTTTGTTTGTCTTATCGGTTTTGCGCTTTGGCATTCTGCAAAAGAAGGAGTTCAAGTGTTTTGCATTCATAGTTCTGGCGTATTTAGGCTACTCGATGGTTATGGAGGTGAATATAATGGTAGCAGCAGCCAGAGATTTCTTGCAATTTATGAAACCTTTTTTTAGTTTTTATGCAGTCTATTATGCAAAAGTCTATATTTCACCAAATCGTGAAGCTATGTTGCGGAAACTGGGTTTGATCTTAGGAATTGTATGTATATCCATGCTACCATATATCGAGCAGATTTATAGTAATACTGCAGGCTATTATGCGTCATGTACATTTGCAGCTCTCTTATTTCTCTTGTTTTCGGAAGGGACAAAAAGAAATTACTATATATTCTTGTTGCTCTTGTCTGTGGGTACAGCGTCTTTGCGAAGCAAATTTCTGGCAGAGTTGATGTGTTACGCCTTTATTCTTTTATTTGTAGGTAGAAAAATCAAGTTGTCATGGAAAGTGTATGTTTATCTTGTTGCGCTCGCTACTGCGGCTATTTGGATGAACTACGACAAATTCTATTCCTATTTTATCATTGGATATAAACAAGGTTTAGTACGCACTTGGTTTTTTTATGCCTCTGTAAAGATGTTGTGGGATTATTTTCCATTTGGGGCGGGTTTTGGAACATTCGGTACAGATACTTCTGGTCTGTATTACTCACCGTTATACTACAAATATGGACTTTCGAATTTATGGGGATGTGGCCCCAAAGATTATGGTACAATAAGCTCCTTCTTTGGCGATACATTCTATCCTGTACTATTTGCACAATTTGGAGTAGTAGGTACCTATCTCTTTTTCTTATTTTGGAAAAAGAGATGGAATGAATCGTTAAAAATAAGCAAACACCAATTTAAAATCGTGCTTATCATCATCGCTTATATGGCTGTAGAGAGTATTGCCAATACCGCTTTTCTCGGTCCAGTAAGCGTCCCATCAATGATGACTTTAGGATTATGTCTCAATAAATACTATAGTTATGGTAAGAGTCAGCGTAATAGTACCTGTTTACAACGTAGATAAGTATCTTGATAGATGCATGGAGTCCTTAGTTGGACAAACCCTACAAGATATAGAAATAATACTTGTTGATGATGGGTCTCCTGATCAATCTCCTGCAAAGTGTGATGATTATGCAGTAAAAGACCCAAGGGTAAAAGTGATTCACAAACAAAACCAAGGTTTGGGTTTCGCACGTAATTCAGGTCTGGAGATTGCTTCTGGTGAATACGTTGCTTTTGTGGACTCTGATGATTTTGTTGATTTGACGATGTATGAAACTTTGTATCATTATTCTGATAATGGGACTATTGATGCCGTGTTTTGTGGATTGAGGAGATATTGGAATGAGCAAAAGATAATTAACCGGTGTGATGTTTCTCAACATACAATTTTCAAAGGTAACCAAGTGCGTAAATTAGCACTTGATTTTATTTCTTCTGCACCTGAATGTTCTGAAGAAAGACGATATGAAATGTCGGTCTGGCATTCCATATATAAACGTGAAACCTTATCGCAACACAACCTTAAATTCTTGTCAGAACGTGAAATTCTTTCAGAGGATTTACCTTTTCAAGTCTCATTCTTCTTGTTAGCTAATCGTGTGACTTTTATTCCTGATATTCTGTATTCATATTGTATGAATAATTCCAGTTCATTGACGAATACTTTCTCTATCGCAAAATTTCAACGAATGAAAAATCTCTACGCTCATCTGAATACATTGGTCTGCAACATCGAAGGATACGAAACCCGTACAAACCGTTTTATGATTGGCTATACTCGAAGCTTGTGTATGCAGATAGTGGGCATGCATATTCAAATGAAAGATAAACTGAAGTTCTTGGAGGCTATTATTAAAGATGAGATATGGTCGGAATTTGCAGACTATAATAAAAACCAATTACCATTATACGCGAGATTTCTTTTTATTATTCAAATGAAAAAAAGCCCATTTATTTTCTACTACTCATGCAAATTAGCCTCGCTTATTAAGAACTTAGTTAAATAACAAGGGATTATATAATCATGAAAAAATTAGCCGTTTTAAATACAGACTCCATCTGTTGCAATTATGGCGGTGTGGCTCCCTTTATGAAGAATCTGGATCCATTTCTTCGCCAAGCGTATGAGGTAACTTATTTCCATCTGCCTGAAGAAAAGGGAAAAGGGCTACTACCTCGACGATTGAAAGCACTAGTTTACCTGTGGCAAAGAAGGAAAGAACTGAAGAAGTTCGATTTCATCTTGTCGCATATTCCTGAAGGTTCAATTGTCGCCTCCTACACTTCAGTACCTTATGCGCATATCTATCATGGGAACAACAATCCGATGAATATTTCCAGGTATTGGTACGGTAAATTCTTTACTAAAATCTATGATGTATTTTATAAAAGGATTGCCAACACTGCAGCGATTGAATATACAGTCGGGCCTACATGGGGAACTGTAAAAAAACTGTTTAATCCAATTCTGCATTCTGTCAAGCCAATCCCTGCTGACCAGCGCAAGGGATTCATCTTTGCAGGTCGTTTGGAAAAGGGGAAAAACATCGACCGCATCCTTAAAATCTACTCTCTGCTTCCCGAGCAGTTGCGCAATGAGCATCATTTCTACATTGCAGGCTATGGCAGTCAGGAAGAGAATTTGAAAGCATTGACTGAACAGATGGGCTTATCATCCTGGGTACATTTCTTAGGAGGTATGTCTAATATAAGACTCATTGAAGAAGATGCAAGGCACAAAATCCTGCTAATGGCTTCGGATAAGGAAGGCTTGCCCAATGCGATTGCGGAAGCTTTCTCCGTTGGAATACCCGTCGTATCAACAGCCGCCGGTGACATCGCCCGCGTCCTCAAAAATGACTATAATGGATTCATTTTCCCCTTGGATTTCAATGATAAGGATTATGAAAAGGCCATCATAAATGTTTTGGCAGATTATGAACGTCTCTCCAAGAACGCTTTGGATTCCGCGAAGGTATTTGACGCAGCGACCGTGACCAAAGGTCTTATTGACGACATAAACCAAAAAATTGGAAAGGCATGAAAAGCATAACAACCGGTTATTTTAACGAGATTACCTTACTTAAGGTAATGGCAACCCTCTTTATCACATGGTTTCATTTTAAATGGACTGCTCCACAACAATTTGCTCCGCTCTTTATTGGTGGAGCAATAGGTAACTCGCTCTTTTTCTTTGCCAGTGGTTATCTTCTCAGCTTCAAGAAAGAGCGATTTTGGGGAGAGTGGCTACTGAAAAAAATCATTCGAATTATGCCTTCTGTTTGGGTGTTTATGTCAGTGACTTTCGTAGTAAGTATGGTTCATGAGGGCGTTTATCAAGGTGAGTGGTACAACTGGATTTATCCCACTAAATTTTGGTTTGTGAATTCCATTCTTTGTTTCTTCCTACTATCTTATCTTTTGTTGAAAGACGACAAAAGAAAAGCGCAAAAGATATTTGCGGGGAAGGCTGTTCAAAGCCAAATACCTAAGTTCTCGAACGGTCTTAGAAGGAGTAAATTATTACGACGATTACAGTAACATTTCAATTGCTGTGGTTCTTTACTTTTGTGTATCCTTGCCCGACCATAGTGATGGCTGAAGGAGGCTTTAAATACTGTTTTTTTTTCTTCTTATATGGCTATCGAATGAAATTGCTGCAAAAACCTTTTAATGAAGGAAGTAAATATTCCATCCTACTATTCGTACTGTCCATAGTGCTATTTTTTACTTACAAGAAGATGGCATCACTTTCCAATGCATTGATGGACGGACAGGTATTATGTGTCCCCTTACTCCTATTCTTCGTCATAATCTCGGCCAAACAAGTATCTGCTTGGCTGATGCGTTTCTCTTATCCGGAATGGTTCAGAAAGGGGTGTATAGCTTTGTCTAATCTGACACTTGATATTTATATTGTACAGATGACGCTGATACGCACTTTGATGCCGCAATTGCCTTTTCCAATCAACATAATTGTTGTATTTGTACTCATACTCTGTACCGCTTATATCAATAATAAGGCAGCCTCTTATATTTCGAACAAACTTAATTTTTAGCATAATCTCAAATAATGAGCATTTCTATAAAAGACAAGACTTTCATCATCTGCAGTATCGTTAGGAATGCAGAGAAAGGATTGAAAATGAATATCCCTGTAGTCAATGCCTTCTGCAAAGAGGTGCATGATTTTCAGATTGTGGTATTCGAGAATAATAGTACCGATGGTACAAAGGCTTTGCTAGCCGACTGGATAAAGCAGGATGCAACCCGCATCCATTGCATCATGGAGGACAAAGATGCTTCTGCCACCATTCCCAAATCATCAGCCGTCAATGTGAATCCCTTCTATTCACGGCAGAGGATTGAGAAGATGGCTCGGCTACGTAACCAATATATGGAGTACGTGGAAACAAATCGGCTAAAAGCGGACTACTTGATTGTGGTGGATTTGGATATAGCTCGCTTGGACTTGGAGGGAATTATTAGCTCTTTCCAGACGGACACGGAATGGGATGCTATTACGGCATTCGGTTACTCTACTTCGCCCAAACTACGCAGGAGGTATCATGATACGTATGCACTGACCGAATATGGAGATGAGCGTAATCCGCAGACGGAAGAAAAGATAAGATTGCTAGCTGAGAAGTATGGGAAGTATTCGGGTGTACCATCGTTGATTCGCGTGTTCTCTGCGTTCGGTGGTTTGGCAATATACAAATATGCTGCTATCTGTGGTCTTAAGTATCAAGTGGAGAACAATGCAGACAAGCGGGTTGAGGTGAGATGTGAGCACTTCAGCATCTATCGGCAGATGAAGGAAAGAGGGAATAATAAGGTTTATATCAATACAAAAATGACTTTAAAATACCAAAATTTAACTTATGGTATAGTGTGGAACAGTCTGATTAGGAAGCTAAGCGCTATTCTTACGAGCACTCCGCGACCTCTCGGGGGGGGGTAAAAAGAACAAACGATAGTTACTTTTCCCTTTCGTTTTGTAATGAGGAAAGGAGGGCTGCATGAGAGTCCTTTTCATCCTCCATCTCCCCCCTCCCGTTCACGGTGCGGCCATGATGGGAAAATACATCCACAACAGCAAGTTCATCAACACAAGCTTTGACTGCCATTATATAAACCTCACCACCGCCAAAGACCTTGCGGACATTGGCAAGGTGGGAATCCGCAAACTGGCTCAGTTTGCGCAGTTGCTGAACACCATCCGAAAGAGAGTAAACTGTCTGAAGCCTCAACTGGTGTATGTTACTCCCAATGCACGAGGAGGAGCGTTTTATAAGGACTTCATAGTGGTGCAGATGCTAAAAGCAATGGGATGCAAAGTAGTGGCACACTATCATAATAAAGGAGTAGCCATCCGGCAAGACCATTGGCTGGATGATAAACTTTACCGTTCATTTTTCAAACATCTTAAAGTGATATTGCTGGCAGAAGCTCTTTATAAGGATATAAAGAAATATGTAAGATGGGAGGATGTGATGATTTGTCCCAATGGCATCCCTGAAACATTGAACAAAGAACCCATATTTGAACGAAACAACAAAGTTCCTCATTTATTATTTCTTTCCAACTTATTAGAAAGCAAAGGAGTTTTGGTCTTGCTTGATGCCCTAAAAATTCTTTCAGACAAGGGCTACTCGTTTGTCTGCGACTTTGTGGGAGGTGAAACTGCGGAAATAGATGCCGCAAAGTTTAAAAGAGAAGTTGAACAAAGAGGATTAAATAAATTTGTTGTTTATGATGGAAAAAAATACGGAGAAGAAAAGGAAGCATATTTTAGCCAAGCAGACATTTTTGTATTTCCTACTTATTATCACAATGAATGTTTTCCTCTAGTTCTTTTGGAGGCTATGCAACAAGGAATAGCTTGTATAGCCAGCAGTGAAGGAGGAATCCCAAGTATCATAGAAGAAGGAAAAACCGGATATATAATAGAAAAAAAGAATGCATCAGCACTTGCTGACAAAATAGAATTCCTGCTAAACAATCCTTCGCTTTGCCAGAAGATGGGAGAAAACGGTCAAAAGAAATTTTTAGCCGAATTCACGATAGAAAGATTCGAAAACAGAATGAAAACTCTTCTAGAAAAACTTGTCACAAACTAGAAGTAATTATAACAACAATGCCTTTAACGTTAAAAGAAATCTCTTTGGTGGAATATCGCCAAAGACTGAACGACTTGCCCGATGGTAAGCTGCTGATCAACACCATCAATGCTCATTCTTATAATACTGCTTTGAAAGATCCGCTTTTTGCAGAGGCTTTATTGAAGGGAGACGCGTTAATTCCTGACGGGGCCAGTATCATAATAGCCTGCAAGTGGCTAAGCACTCCTCAAAGGCCTCTTGAACGTATTGCAGGATGGGATTTGTTTCAATTTGAAATGGATAAGTTGAATAAAAAAGGAGGAAAATGTTTTTTCATGGGAAGCAGTGAGAAAGTGCTTTCATTAATCAAAGAAAAAGCGGCAGTAGTTTATCCCAATATTACTGTAGAGACCTATTCCCCACCCTATAAGCCGGAATTTACGGCAGAGGAGAATAAGCACATTATTGAGGCTATCAACCGTGCCAATCCGGACTTACTGTGGATAGGTATGACTGCCCCTAAACAAGAAAAGTGGACTTATATACATTGGGATGAACTGAACATACACTGTCACGTGGGAACGATAGGAGCTGTATTTGACTTCTTTGCAGGAACTGTGAAACGCGCTCCCCTTTGGTGGCAGAAACATAGTTTGGAATGGCTATACAGACTAGTAAAAGAACCTGGAAGAATGTGGCGGAGATATATCATCGGTAATACATTGTTTTTATGGAATATAGCAAAAGAAAAGTTTTCAATAGATTAAATTATATACAAAACTAATGCAATTTAAATCGTTTATCTTACCCATTTTTACTTTCTGCACCACTCTCTGCCTGTCGGCACAGGAACAGGGAGCGTCCACTCCGTTTTCTTACCGTGTAGAAACCTCCGTCTC
>ERZ779902.353-NODE-353-length-20475-cov-4.823996_pt1 | contig 20475 bp, 15 predicted proteins | sample MGYA00511350_ERZ779902 | MGnify/ENA primary metagenome ERZ779902 (study PRJEB29588, sample SAMEA2146908) | human gut metagenome | biome: human gut; feature: human-associated habitat; material: faeces | place: Denmark | collected 2008/2010 ...
AGCCGTCAAAACCCTTTAGTTATCGTAGGTTTTCTTGGTTGACCCTATTATATCTCTAGCCCCCTTCTTCTCAATGGTCGGAACAACCTTTTGACGGATTCCCTCGTACTCCGTTTTACCAGCATCGTCATATTCTGCACCACTCACATGATGGCCTGCTCTGTTGTAACAGGTCACGTCACAGCCATTCTGTGCCATTCGGGTGCAGAGCTCTTTGACAACGATTTCTACTCCACCTTCTCTCGATAATCGCTTCTGTCCGAACATCGCAATCGCAAGTTTCTTACTCATAAATCTTTCCCACAATCCCACTCAATTTCTTCATCAATATCTCGGCCAACACAAAGAGCGGATAGGCTCGCTTGCCTGTCCGCTGGCTGTCACCCCACCCTCATGGTCGAGATTTCTTCCTGTGCGGCATTTCTGCCACACAGAAAGATCAGTCGTTCATTCTTCGGGTAAGAAAATATGAACTTCGGGTTGCGGAGCCTTTCATTCTCTGCCGTACCCTTGTCCCTATTATGACAGCCGCGTATTGTTTCACAGGTTCCATACGGGTTCTGTATTCTCCGCAATCGGATCCGTTTCACCCGCTTTGTCCTCTGGATTTCCAAATTTGATTTTATGTTGTTTTTGTACCACAATAACCCCGGACGATCTTTCGCCCAGGGTATCTCATCCACGTGATTTAATTCTGCGCAGTTTCTCTGCTCGAAAGTACAGATGTTTTTCTGTTCCCCCACTCACCAAAAGCATACTTATTTCCCCCAACCGCAACTCAGGAGATTTCGTTCTTTGAGTAACCTTTCGATACCAACTTTCCACCAATTTCAGCCTGTTGTTATCAGTATTATTTTAGCATGTTTTCTTCTTGCATACAATACTTCGTTGCACTATCGTTGCTCATTTTACGGATAAGATTTCAGTCTATTTTACGCATTTTCTTGCTAAAATACCCAATTCGTCAAGAAATTTCTTTTTTCAACTATTGCCTGTTTTAATTCTTCGACAAAGCCTCCTTTCCTTTGACCAGAAATCAACGTTACCCCTCATTTTTTCATCCTTTATGTATTTGCCTCCTCACCGCCATTACTATTCGAATTTATCCATCCAGCCTGAAAAATGCATATTTTCTCGCATAAACAAATCAACCATTGTCCAGACAAAAAAGCAGTAATCCAGAATTCTGCACGCAAAAAAACACCCTTCCCTCTGCGGAAACCCGCAAAAGGAAGGGTGTTGAATTCAATATCCTGTTGTCGTACCAATCACAGCATGTTCATACCAGCAAAGCCGGTACTAGCTGTCATTCAGCACGGCACCTCAAGCACTTTTGAGCGTAGAGCTGTGATTAGCAGTTCTCAGCGAAGTACTTAATGGTACGGACCATCTGAGAGGTGTAGGAGTTCTCGTTGTCGTACCAAAACCAGCTTGTTCGTACCAAAATTATACCACGTTTCAGCGTTGTTTTCAAGTTTTTTCGTGATTTTTTGTTTTAGCATTATTCTATACATTTTACTTCTTTTTACGTGCATATAATTTTAACGTAGTATCATGCACTCCTCGGAGCGTCCGGGACCCGGGGCTGCCGCCGGGGGCGTTCGCCCTGCCCAGATGCGCTCCTCAGGGTGGGTGTGATGAGGGGTTGGATGATGGGTTGATGGGTGTATTGATGGACGGAATTGAGTGATGGGTTATTGCTGATTTTTGAAGGTTACTTTTGAAGTGATTGAAGTTGTTTTAATGTGCTGACGGATTCGATTACTTCTTATCTGTGATGTTCATTGCTGTTTATTTGCCCAGTAACTACTTTGCCTGCGCCCTCCCCTGCTGTTCTTTTGCTGAAATTTCACCGGATGTAATTTTGGACTATGGAATAAAAAACAGGTATATTATTGTTCGATATAAAACAATTATCCTATTATAAAACCGCATGGATGAGATTTTGCAACCACACCCATACGGTTTGAGGGTTAAAAATATCATTTCAGCTTTTCGAGAATCTCATCTGCCGTCATACCGGATGCCAGCAGCTTTTTCAGAACGGACTCTGCTTCTGTCTTTTTTGCTTCTTCTGCAGCTTTGGCATCTGCCTTTGCTTTCTTTTCTTCCAGAGTGGCCACTTCTTTTTCGGCCTTCCTCAAAGCAGCCTTTTTTGCTTTCAGATCAGCCTTCAAAGTGTCAATGTTGGCGGTGATGGAGACAATCTCCGTATTCAGAGACGCAATAGTCTCCTGCTTCTCCGCGATCCGGGTTGCGTAGTCATTGATTGCCTTCGGTTTGTTCTTGCTGCCTTTCGTTCTGGGCATGGTGATAACCTCCAATATCTATGACAAAGCTAAAAATTACAAAAATAAGTGGACATAGAGGATTCGAACCTCTATCCTCCCCTTCATAAACGTACAACTTGCATTAAGTTATGCGCTTATGAAGGGGGATGCTCTACCATTAAGCCAATGTCCATATGGAATTATACCACAAAATGCGATATAGATTCAATAAGCCTAGAGTCATTTACATTAATCGGATACATCTGGGAAAGAAAATTTAATATTCTTGCCTTCTTTTTTTCCTCTGAATCATTAGAAAGAATAAAGCTATTAATCTTCGTTCTATAATTTTCTAGAACCACATCCCAACCATACTTACTATCCTTGTATATTCTGTCACAAATCGTTCTTGCTGCTCTTGAAAATAACACTTGATCATCAAAATTAAGATTTGTAAAATCGTTGGGTGCATTTAAATGTCCCCTGATATTGGATATTGCTAAATCGTCAGTTAAATTATTCAACTCAGTTTTCGCTTGCCTTAACTCGACTCTGCCTGTACCACAATGTACAATTTCATTCCTTACCAACCTGTAATAGTTACAAATAAAGTAAAGTTGCTTTAAAATCAACAGGATTATTAAAATTCGTCTTCTATTTACACATGTTTTCATCATCGCAATTCCCATCTTATTGCCATTAAAAGCAAATCTTCCCAAACCATCTGTTTTTCTTTATTTTTCATGACTCAACAAACCGTTATGATGTAGGTGTCATTAGCGGGTCAGATAGTGTACTCAACAGCAGTTTCAGACGTTAATGATAAACTCATGGATTTTTGTTGTTTTCTCCTGCTTTCCGCCATTTCCTCATAACTTCTGAAAAAGTTGTGCCAATTTTGTGTCACAGGGGTCAAAAGTTCAGCATTTTATATAAATATCTTGCATTTATAGTTCATGTAGCTGTTAAGCTTGACCAATTTCAGCGCCCTATATAGTGTGCAAAACAGGTTCTTTTCGACGTTGCTACGTCAATACGGTTTGTTGAGTAGACATTTCTGCACTCAAATTTGTTCGGAGAAGTTGCTCGACGGTGGCGTATAAAGCTCACTTATTGCCATATGTCGCTACATACCCACTTTTCCGGGCATAAAAAAGAAGCCGCCGATTATTGACTAATCGACGACCTTAAAGTACATCAGAGCGTAAAATATTCACTTTTTTCCTTATAAGTGATTAAGCTCACTTATTTCAGTTTGTAATGATTTTCAGTGATTATAATCACTTATTTTTACCAAATGATAGCATCACCCAAAACTCCGGGTGGCGTAAAAAGCTCACTTTTTCTAAGTGAACAAAATCACTTATTTCCAATAGCCATAAGTGAGCTTAATCACTTATTTTTTACGTTCATAGGTGCAAAAGTGATTTTATTCACTTGTTGAGTAGACTTATCTGTATAGCTCCTGCCCACCCGGTCACCTTCCACCTTGCTGCCTTGCAAGCATCCTGGATTCTTACCCGGTTGGCTGCCTTTTGCCGACTTCGCCACACACCCCTCACAGCGTCCCACTGTCGCGTTTAATTGGCGAGGCCGAGGAACTTTCCGCAGCGGACAATCCTTCGCCACACAGGGGCTTTGTGAGGCTTGGATTTTCGTCAAGAGCTTTCCCGTTTTCGACCAAAAACGGAGTGCCTAAATCGAAACTCACAAGTTGCTGTCTGGGGATGCTTTTCCCCTCCAGACGATATGTATTGTTCCGGTTCCACCGCATGTCCCGGTAGATCATCCGCACCAATGCCACGCACTTGATCTCGCAGCTGTTGCTCACAGTCAGCTTCGGTGTCTTATGAGCTCCTGCATCTTCAGCCGTACAGTTCTGCACAGCTACCTGTTTTGATTTCCGATTGTACAAAAAACGATAGTGGGTTGGCCAGCCTAATGCTTCCAATGTGCTGCGGAAGATTGTGATCCTTCCATCTTCGACATTAAAAGTCAGACCCAGCATCCGCTGGTTCCATATTCTTTCGTTCACTTCTCTCCCCTCCTTAAAAATGGGCGCACTTCTCCCTTGGTGTCCGAGTGATCTTTTTAATCTTTCCCGGTGTCGGGGACGGGCTTTCCTGTCAGGATTCCCATTGATACATAACCATCTATCTGCTTGATTTCGTTTTCTTTCAAATGTTCTTCTACAGGTACGCCAAAAGTACCTGCAATATCATCCGGGTAAAATCCCTTTCTGCTATCCGCAGGCTTCGTTTCCTGTGTAGCATTCTGGGTTGCTCCTTTTTTCCGTTTCTGGCTTTCATGGAAGATCTCCGGCACAAGCAGATCAAAAACGTACAGAGTTTCACCCTCAAAGGAAATTCTGTAACCCAGCATCTTATATCGGCACTCGCTGTCCCAGCCCATTTCTTTGTAAACCAATTCTGCAAAAGGCTTGCAGGACATCTTCCGACTCTTACGCTTATCCGGTTTGGCAATGCACCAGCGCAGAGCATCCTTGTCATTTTCGTCACAGCCACGCACAACAATGCGCTTCAAATCACTGTTGAACATGACATGTACATAAACTACATCCTCCAGCCCTGTGATGCAGGCTGTGTTGAATGTAATGCTGTCTTTGCGGATCACAATAGCCGGGTCCCGGAGGTGTGCAAACAGCTCTTTTCGCACGACCTGATATCCATCATAGGAAAATGTACTCTCTAATTCTTCCGCTCTCGCATCTCTATCATTTTCTGCCTGCTCTTCCGGAGGCACAATAATTGTATCTTCATTCATCCGTATCTGTCCATCCTTCCATTATATTTTCCGCTTCATGGAGCAGTGCATTCAAACCATCTGCGGTAAATGTATTCATTTCTTCTATTTCTGTGGCTGGCCGGAGTACATCCCAGTTTCCAGAGTAATGCTCCTGCTGCAAAATACCGACTTGTGCAATACTCGTAATCGGCTGTCCAAAAGTTCCTGCCCATTCTGGTGGGAAAATGTAGATTGTCTGCTTGACTGTCTTGCCTTCCGATTCTTCTTCCTTCGGTGGCAGAACAATCTCCTCAATTTTTACCATCTCCGGTTCATCCAGTTCAAAAAGCATCAGCTTATTATCTCTCTGCTCCACAAACTGACCCCGGAAACGGTATTTCAATCCTTCTTCCCATTCCATGATGTCAAAAAGGGTCTTTGCCAAACCACGGCATCCAAGTGTACTGGCACACCACCGACCTTCCTTCAGCTTTCCCCAGTGAATCGCATTCGGATTGCTCTTTTCACACGGCCGGATTGCAACACAGCGATCAACCGAGTTCAGAAGCAGTTCCACATACTCCACATCTTCAAATTTTTTCAGGCAGGCAGTATTGAAACGCAACTTGCCATTTGAAATCGTCATGGCCGGATTCCGCAACGTTGAGAAATACTGCGCCCGTACTACTTCATAGCCAGAAAGATCCAGGCGATTCATAACCTCTGTGGTATCGGCCGGCTTCTCTTGCATCACACTTTCAGATGCCTCTCGATATTCCTCCGCTGAAAAGCCAGTCCAGTCCTTGTCGAAAGGAACATATCCTCGTAGGATGCCATCATTCACGACACTCAAAACTGGAAAAGGACGATTTTTCTTTGCATAACTTCTGGATGCCCGCAGATGATTTGCTGCATTATAGACTTCTCTGGACACGATTGCCTCGTGATGATCCCTTTGCCGGTATTGCGTCCGATCATTATTATTTTTCTTTGATTTATGTGTTAGAAAATTTGGCGTGAAAGTCTTTCTCGCCAGCACATCTCCACAATGGCGTTCATTGGCAATGACACCTGCAAGAGTGCCTGGGTTCCACTCTGTGTTCCCCAATTTTGTCTTCCGACCATATTCTGTCAAAAGCTCTGCAATCTCAGTAAATGAAAATCCATTCAGGTACAGATAGTAAACGACCTTTACCGTCTGAGCCTCCGCTGGATTCACTACAAGATTGCCGTCCTCATCCTGATCATATCCAAGCAGAGCAGGCGTCAGGAACAGTCCGCGGCTGAACCGGCGGTCAATGGACCAGTTCATAATGATTGACTTGGAATGAGATTCTTCTTCGGCAACTGATGCCAAAATCGTCAGGATCATACGACCGTTACTGTCAAGCGTATAAATATTATCCGCTTCAAATTTCACACCTACAGGTGGATCAAGATCTTTCAGTGTTTCAATGACAGAAAGGCAATCCACAATGTTTCGGGCAAAACGGGCGATGGACTTCGTAAGGACCAGGTCTATCTTTCCTGCTTTGCAATCTTCAATCAACTGCTGCATTCCCTTACGATGCTCCAGCGATGTTCCACTGATGCCTTCATCATCGTAAATTCCAACGAACTCCCATCCCGGCTGTGCCTTTATGTACTCTGTATAATAATTTTTCTGAAGTTCATAAGAAGAAGTCTGCTCATCATTATCAGTAGAAACACGGACATAAGCGGCGACACGCCGAATAGAGGTGCTTTCTCCAAGCCCCTCCACTGCTTTTGCCGGGATAACCTCTAATTCAGAGGTATCCACACCTTTGTATCTGTCTCTTATCCTTTGCTTGCGGTCTACCGCTTCTGCTTCACTTCTTATCATGTACTTCCTCTCATTCTTCCGGCTTTATGCTCCAATACCACTGACGCATCTTCCGATAACTTCGGATGCCGAGTTCTTTCTTTGTATTTTCTGCTGTCCTGCGGCTGATTCCTTCATCGCTCATCCGTATATAAATTTCTCTGGACCTCATGTCTCCTTCAGATAGCAGCTTTTTTATCAGATATGCTGCTTTTTCAGTCTTCGATTCAAAATTTGGTGATTCCGGCTCCGCTGTTGGGTCTGGTGCAATCTCACACTCCAGCCAACGAAATCCGTCTTCTGCAGTTATTGAAAAACGAATCTCTCCATCGGATGGAGCCAGACTGTTTTTTATCTGCCGCACGATACGAATGTCAGCGTCTTTAGGATCTCGTTCCACCTGAAGGACACTTCGTGCCGCTGCCACAACATCGATACTGCCAAGACTCCGGTAAAGTCCCTTTGTTCCCTCTTTTTTATTGAGGTGGCCGATCAGCACAATGGCACAGTCATATACAGATGCCCACATGCCCAGACGCTGCATCAGCTTTCTGGCTCTTCCGGCAATCTGAAGATCAGAATCGCTTCCGAGATACGCCTGTATCGGGTCGATTACTACCAGCCGCGGCCGAAATTCTATGATAGCCTGCCGGATACGTTCATCATCCAGTGTCAGACCACTGTATGTTTCTTCATTAATAAATGCAACATTTCTGCAATCAGCTCCGCATTTTTCCAGTCGGGGCTTTATGGTATCTGAAACACCATCTTCGGAACACTGATAAATGACCCTCTGCGGCATTCCGATGATTTTTCCATCTGGCAGAGTTCCGCCCTTGGACAGTTCTGCTATCAGATTCATCATCATTGTGGACTTGCCGTCACCGGGGTCGCCTTGCAGCAATGTGATTTTTCCAACTGCAATGAACGGATACCACAACCAGCGGACGGCAGTCGCCTGTACATCACTATATAATGTAAGAATTCCTGTTTCTCCTTTGTTCGCCATCATCGTCCCTTTCTGTACGCAGTCTTTTCTACATTTATATTATAGAGTATGTGTGGCGTTTTGACTGCCACCCATCAGGTGGCACATCATCGTTTTTGCCACCCAACAGGTGGCAAAACAGCCTTAGACCACATAACAGATAGAGGTGTAGACCTTTGCGGCCTTAGAATTCCTGTAATCAAGTTGCTATGTATTTTTCTCTGCGGGATAATCGTAACAGCCTTATGCGGGTACACATAAGGAGGAACATACATGGCATTAGATTATACTGCACTTGGAAAGCGTATCAGCACTTTCCGTAACGCATCCGGATTAACTCAGGAACAATTTTGCGAAAAGTTGAATGTATCTCGCAAACACATCAGTCAGATTGAAGCGGCAATCAGCCGCCCCAGCCTTGAAACTCTGGTCGACATTGCTAATATTCTTAACATCTCAGCAGATGATCTTCTTGTAGACAGTTTGGCGCACTCCGCGTCCACTGCCGATTCCGAGATCCACCGTCTGCTTTTAGACTGTAATGCAATTGAGCAGGAGATTCTCACCCGGATGGTAAAGGAGATGAAAGCAATTTTATACGGCTTAGGAGTTTGATTTTATAACTTGTTGATCATATAACAAAAAAGCCCGCATAAGCCACAACTGCACTTTGGAACACACCGAAGTGCTGTCTGTGGTTTATGCGGGTAAGGACAAAAAAAGAAGCCCACCAGCGGACCATGTAGGAATCTACACAGTGCGCCAGTGGGCTGGTATGTTTTATACTGCTTCTGCTGGAATTTGGTTCATCTTCTCTTTAAATTCTTCCACAGTCATGTTCAAGTCCTCAGCAGCTTCTTCAAGGGTAATCTTGCCCTTTTTATAATACTTTACTGTCGTTCTAAGGTCGCCAATGTCGATGCCCTCAAGAATACTCTCATTTCTTAAATCTTCCATCTGCTTGCACACTTCGCTCACTCTTTCAGTTTTTTAGACATCTGGTTTTCTCTGCCATCAATGGAAAAAGCATATCAATAGTTACACACTGCACCGGTAGGCGATGAGTTTCAATTATGCACTTCTTCTCTCATCTAGTTCTTTTACCTCATCAACTGTGAGTTTCGTAGCTTGCGCTATTTCCTCATAAGTTAGCTTTCCAATCAACAGCAAGCTACGGGCTGTTTCCAGAGAGTTTTCTCTTGCAGCTTCATTTCTCATGTCTTCCATAACCTTGCACATAACCGCCACTCCTTTCTCATCTTCTTTGAAGTACTGTACTCGATTAGCTAATACTTCATAATACATATCTTTTGCACTTGTACAAGAAAAGTCATGCATCAGTTTTCCAAGTGCCGTTTCATTTTTGATTTGAGAGTTCACATATATAATATGCGATTCGTCACCAAATGATTCTCCTGTTTCTTTAATCATACGGTCAATATGATATATCGGAAGTCCTCTTTTAAGAACATCATTCTCTGTGATGAAAATCACATAAGTTTCATTCAGGTATTCATACTGCTCGCCTGGTTCAGTAACATTCGCATCGATTATACCGCTGTTATACCTAGCTCGCTTAACACCAGCACCTTTATCATTTCGCTGAATTTCAATATTGTATACACGGTTTTCCCTATCCACTGCAAGAATATCCAACCGCACAGATTTTCCCTGTAAATTTTTAACGCTATACTGGCTATTGGATTTTTTCACTTTCAGATCGTCTCGATTCAGAATAATCTGCAACAAAAATTCTGCACACTTTATATCTTCAAAGACTTTGCTCATGAAATCATCATCCAAAAGCCTAAAACCTCGCAATCTTTGAAGATCTTCTTCATGCTTTCGCTCGAAATCCAAATCTCTACACTTATTCATCGGATATCACCCTCTTTCAGGTTGTGAAGAATAAATCTCCCCATCAATATCTTACCATCAAAGCACGCTTATTTCAAGCGGTCATGCTCTTCTAAAAAAATAATCAACCCCATCAACGCCTTGGAAATGATCACCTGTAAATTTTTTCATTAATATTCACGCCGATGCAAACTCCTATATACATCCTCGATAAAACTCATGAACTCCACGCTGGCACACTTGATCAGACATTTTCCATCCACGGCTTTCAGCTTTTCCATAACCATTTCTGCCAATGCATCCCCACGCCCTCTCATCTTCTGAGCAGCAAACACCACAGACTCATCGATGAACGCAGCGTACTTTGCACCATCAATATTGCTTTGTACCGGCACGCCTTCGCCACTGTCAAGCCGGATCACTTTTGGCTCATACACAGCCCTCACCTTTCTCAGTGCCTCTGCCGGCTCCATGCTCTGGAGATATAATTTCATAGCACCGGCCGCCACAATCTCCTCAGCTGTTGCACCATATTTCTCTGCCAGCATCCCAGCTACATCTTTCATTTCAAACACTCCTCGCTATGTGTATTTTCTGTCGTATGTGTATTTCTCGCCACCCACAACATATAACAGGACCCTGCACATAGCAATCCTTACGGGTAAAAAAGGCCAGACAAAAAACAGGCAAAATAGCAGCACAATAAAACCTTAAAAAACAAAAAAGCCCCGCCAGATGCAGCCACAAAAGCCACACCCGGCAGGGTCCTGTCTCCTTTCATCACACCGCTTCTTCCCTCTCGCGCTTCGCTGCAGTTGTCAGGTATCTGCGGTACTGAATGCTGAATCCGTACACCTTATAAGGAGCATCCACATAGACCACATTGCCGTCCATGTCACTCCGCTTATAACCCATGAAGCTGTCGAGCGTTCTGCGGTTGCCTTTTGAGGTCAGTGTCACACCGAAGTTTGTCTTATAGGTTGCCACATCCCCCTGCAGTACCCCGCTCTCAACAAAAGCACAGTAGATGCCTTTTTCAAAGTGGAGCATATCTGGTGCTTCTGCAATCCGCTCAGGAGTCAGCTTGAGCTTTCCGCTGGTGATGGCACGTTTCCGGCCTTCGATGGCATTTCCGTCCACATCCCGAAGCAGGGTTCCCTGTACATCCAGACCGTTGACTCTTAACGGCATTCCGCCTGCATTGGTATCTGGCAGTTCTTTCAGACAGGCAAGGAAGTATTCAAAGTTCTTTTTCATGATCGCCAGCACACCCTGTTCCTCCTCAATCGTCTGCCGTTCCTGTTGGAGTGCTTTCAGCCGTTCCTGCAGGTCGTTCACAAGTTCTGTATAAATCTGGGCTTCCGAGCCTTCCTCCGTTTCCGTCCCATAGAAGCTCACTCCGATGCTTCCCGGTGTCAGTCCGCTTCGGATGTCCAGGTCGATGTCGTCAATGGTCACCTCCCCGTTGGAAAGGGCTTCATTCAGTTCCACATTCTGTTCCAGTGCAGCTTCCCGAAGCGCCGCCACCTGATGGCTGATGGCATCCTGCAGGCGTTCTTCCATATCCTTGATCTGATTTTCCACCGTTGCCATCCTCTGCACCGAGATGCTGTTGTTATTCGCCAGCCGGACAGCCTGCTCATAGGCATTGTCAAACATCGTCACGATCATGGAGGTATCTCCGTGTTGTTCAAAGTCATGCTTCATGCTGTAGAGCAGTTCCATGAAACTCTGCTCCAGCGCACACTCATGGTAGCGTTCTGAGGGGCAGCGCTTGTTTGCAGCTTCCTTTTCCTCATCTGACATGCAGCCTTTCTTGCTCCGGCAATACGCTTTCTGGTCGGGAGAACCGTTCTTCGGCGGCTCACCGTCCCGCTCCCCGACCTTACGCTTGCACCGCCAAACGGGATACGAATAGGTGTATTTTTCCAGATACTCTCCGGTATCCTCACCAGTCGCCTTAAGACTCCGCTCATCGCTGTAACCATTTGCCACACCCGTGTAGGTTGTACGGAAGAATCCCTCCCCGCAGGGCTTTCCGGCATCCGGTCCATTCTCCAGGATTGCACCACAGCGCAGGTTTCCAAACGGAGAACCCTTAATGCTCTTTACCTTTTTCTTGCCGGGGCCTTTCGTCATGTCTGCCCTCGGCTTCTCGAACAGCATAGTCTGCACTTTGTCCCAAGTCACACGGTCGATGATGCCCACATGATGGTTCTTCACATAGTACCGGGGTGCTTCGCCCTTGTTGATGCTGGAACGGTGGGTAAGGAAGTCTTTGGTAATGGTCTTCTGCATCTCGATGTCGCCCACATACTTCTCATTCCGCAGGACGATCAGGATCGAGCTGGCACTCCACTTCTTCCCGTTGACCGTGAATTTTTCCATCTGGTTCAGCTCCTGAGCGATCTTATTCGCCGTCTGGCCTTTCACGAAACGGTCAAAAATGTAGCGGATGATCTCTGCCTGCTCCGGCACGATGACCCACTGCTTATTTTCCCCAAGCTCATATCCCAGCATCCGTTTCAGATTGATATGCGGGACACCAGACTGGAACTTCTTCTGGATGCTCCATCGGATGTTATCGGAAATGGAACGGCTCTCATCCTGTGCCAGTGCAGAAAGGATCGTCAGGATCAGCTCACCTTTGGCGTCCAGCGTGTCGATGTTTTCTTTCTCGAAATAGATACCCACTGGCGGCTTCAGCTGCCGAAGCTCACGGGTACAGGTCAGGGAGTCAATGGTGTTTCGTGCGAATCGGGAAATGGACTTTGTAACGATGTAGTCCAGCTTTCCATTCATCGCATCTTTTATCATGCGGTTGAATTCTTCTCGATGTTCCCGGTTGGTACCAGATTTTGCTTCATCCGCGTAGATGCCGGCAAAGATCCAGCCGGGCTTCCGGGTGATGAGGTCTTTGTAGAATGCTTTCTGTGTCGTGTAGGAAGTCTGCTGACTCTCATCGCCGGTGGAAACACGGCAGTAAGCCGCCACACGGATGTTGGTCTGGCTTTTCAGCTGCCCGCCGTTCTGTACCGAGCGCACACTGGCGGGGATCACATCCACTTTTTGTCTTGTCATAATCTGCTCCTTTCTTCCAGCCTTGCAACTGGTCTTATCTTACATGCCTCTTCCGCTGGCTGCCGTCGCGCATCGTATGCCCGTCATAATAGCTTGCGGTATTGCGGTAATCTTCGATATTGGAATCCATCTCTACCTCGGTCTTGGTGTCATCGAACCAGTGTACCGTAAACTTCAGCGGTGAATGGATCGTGATGGAGAGGAGGAATGCCTTGCAGTGTTCTTCGGTCACTTCATTCAGAAAGGCCACCGTACCATCCCGCCCCGCCGGGAGGTTCTTCATCCACTCGATTGCCTTTTCCCTTCGTTCATAGTCGCCCTCCAGTTCTTCCCAGTAGTCTTCCATATAGTCGAGCTGTTCGGTCAGTTTCTGCTCAGTGTCCGTGTCCTTCTGAATATCACACTCCAGTTTCTCAATGAGCTTTTTCTTCTCCTCAATAGAAGCAGGGTCGATCATCTCGTCACCGAGAAGTTCCAGACGGGTCTGCATCACATCCACCTGACTTTTCAGGAGCCGGATCTTCTTACTGGTGCTTTCCACACTGGTGTGTGCGGCCGCTATCTGCTTTTTATAAAAAGCACGGTCGCGTTCCATAAAATCCAGCTTCTGAATGCTCTCCAGCCGTGCAAGCATCTGGCTTACAAAAGAATCTGCTTCCGGGGTGAAGTTGTCATACTGCTCTTTGAACCGGCCGCTCATGATGTCTGCCACAGCCACGTTGTCATGGATGGGCTTAAGCGTCAGCCGGAACCGCTCCAGAACTGCTTTACGGAAGGCTCGGACAACCTGTTCCTCGTATACTTTTTCTGCATGGCAGATACGTTTTCCTGTCGTCCGGCTACTCGTCGGGCACCGCCAGATGGGATAGTTCCCATTTCCGTTTGTCACATGGAAAAAGCGGCCGCACTCCCCGCAGATTAGTCTTTGGGAAAACGCTCTCGGCTTCTTGCCGGATCTTGTCCTGTTATATAAATCGCTGTTTACTTTTACAACTTCCTGTGCCTTTTCAAACAGGTCCTCGTCAACGATTGCCGGATGATGGTTCCGGACAAAATACTGAGGAACTTCGCCTTTGTTGTCCCGGACTTCATGTGTCAGGTAATCCGATGTGAACTTCTTCTGGATAAGGACTGCACCCATGTACCGCTCGGCACGGACGATCCGCGTGATATTCCCGCCTGTCCATCCATCCAGCAGATCACTGTTTAACTGCCCTTTCTTGGATTTTTTCTTTCTTACTCTCACTGCGTCGGTGACAGGAGCCGGAATCTTGTCCATGTTCAGTTCCCTTGCAATCTCCGTATAGGCTTTCCCTTCCACGACTTCATGGAAAATGCGCCGGACGACCCTGGCTTCTTCCTCAACGATCTCAATATCTTTATACTCATATCCGCTCTCAGAGGTAACCATCTTCCCATTGTAGCGGTATCCGTACATGATCTTGTTTGGAACATCCCCCTTCGGAAAACGCATCTTCTGCCCCAGCCGGATGTTGCTGGAAATGCTGCGGCTTTCTTCCTGTGCAATGGCTGCCAGTGTCGTAAGGATGAAGTCGCTGGTCGGGTCTGCCGTATCCAGATTTTCTTTCTCGAACAGAATCGTTACCCCGCAGTCATGTAGGACATCCAGTGCACTCATAAAGTCAGCCGTGTTTCGGGCAAATCGTGATATGGACTTGCACACAATGCGGTCGATCTTCCCGTCCTTACAATGGCGCATCAGTCGGCGGAATCCGGTTCTCTTTTCCTTGGAAGTGCCGGAGATGCCGTAATCGGAGTACACACCGACTGCATTCCATGCCGGATTATTTTCAATCAGCTGGTTAAAGTATTTTTCCTGCGTTTCATAGGAGTTCTCCTGGTCGCTCATGTCCGTAGAAACGCGGATGTAAGCTGCCACATTAAGGGTTCCGGCTTTCTTTTTGGTAGCCCGGAAGGTCGCCGTCGAAACGAACTTGTTATCCTGCGGTTCTTCCGGTGTGAAGAGCTTCGTAAACTCACTCTCCATACTGCTCTGCAGCCGTTCTGCAATGTCCGGCTCTGCCATGACCTTTTTGGCATCCAGAGCTTTCTGGATAAGAGCTGTGATACCGGCGTCCACGATGTCTTTTGATTTTTGGGGTGTCTGTTTTTTATCTGATGCGTTTTGGGGTTTTTGTTGAGTAGACCTGCCCTGGTGCGTATCAGCCAGTGGTAAAAAAGAAGCTGTGGCAGCATCCGTACTTTGACGAACATCTGCCACAGCTTCCACAGGTTTCTTTTTCCCAAGAGCGGCTTCCAGTAAAGCCGAGACATCCACAGCAGATGCATTTACTCTCTTCTGCTGTTTCTGCTGTACTGTATTCTTCACAGTCTTTTTCTGCAGATTTGCAAGGAAATCCGTACCAGTACTCATAGTTTTCGCTCCTTTCCTGCCCGTTTTCTTCTCTTTGGGCAGTCACATATTCCCTCTGTTTCGTGATATTATCAAGTAATTTCGGCGCAGAAAGACGGAGAATAATCTGGGAGATTATTGTCTTATCTGCACGATATGTACGCCCCGCCCGGTAAGGACGGGGAGTGTTTTTAGATACGGGCCGCAAAGTCAAGTGCGATCCACCCTGCACCGGATTTCAGCTTGCCCCAGCCCTTCGCAGAACCAGCACCGGCAGATTCTGCCACGATAGTAAACACGCCTTTCCCGGTGTAATAACCGGTCTTACCGTAATTCGTGCCCGGTCCCTTGCGGATGTTGAGGTCTTTAATGGATACACGCACAGTATACGGGACTGAAGACTCCGGTTCCGGGTAGACGGTCTTACCCGCCGGGTCAAAAACATAATAGCCCGGATTCTTATCTGCACACTGTTTTGCATAGGTGAGGTCGTGGAACGCACCTTTCTGGGAAGCGGCATTCTGCCAGCTCTTACGGACACGGTACCAGCCGGAAATAGTGGTGCTTTCAGAATCCTTTACCGCATCATACTGCGTCAGGTTCCAACGCTCGATGATATTGCAAAGGTTCTGAACATAGGTGTGGCTGGTAGCATAACCACCATCCTTGATGATCTGTGCCGCTTTCTTGTAATCGGTACAGCCTGCCAGACCCTCATAGCGTTTCCTGCTGCCACTCATCGCTCCGAGCAGATATGCTGCATGGTCGGCAATGGAGTCTTCCACACAGGCGTACTTGCGGAAGTCAGCAGTGATCGTCACATAGCTGCCATCGGTGTTCTGCTCCTGCGTTTTCTTGGGATAGACAGACTTGCCATCCCAACTGCTGCCGCTCCAGCTGTTCCCGGAAAGCGAGGTCTTCATGCCGAAGCAGTTATTGGTATTCTGTGCCAGCTCAGATTTACCGTAGCCGGATTCCAGAATGAACTGTGCCATCGACACGCAGGCAAGGATGCCCGTGGTTTTCTGGTTCGCAGTAAACAGCGGACCGATCTTTGCCACTGCCTCTGCTTCCGAGAGATTTTTCAGCGAAGAAGCCTGCATGCCGGATGAGGATGAACCGCCCAGTGCTGCAGTTACCCTTGCGGCCAGATCACCCAGGCGGGCATACAGCCAGTTTCCAGGGCAGCTTTTATTCGCAAACCAGCGGTGAACGGTCAGCACCATTTCATCTGCCGCCGGAGCATAGTTGAGTGTCTTATTTTTATCACCCAGCCACAGGAGCTTCTTCTTCCCGTTACGCTTGCAGATATCAATGCAGAGCTTGACCAGAGAGTCATATACGGCACTGTTCATGGCATACGGCTCATTCATGTCGCTGGCGCATTCGATGGTGACCGCCCTCTGGTCATTGGCATTGCTCGACGAACACCAGCTGCGGTTCTTTTCTTCGACACAAAGCGACACACGGCCGTCTGTGCCGATGCCGTAGTTGCAGCTTGCCTGACGACTCGTGCTGGTGAAGCAGCCGCAGATGCTCTCCGCAGAAAGCTGACCGACCACACAATGCGGTGTGATACGGTCGATGCTGTGTGTCCTCTGCCCTGAATGGTTCGGGGAAAGTTTGGTGTAAACAACGAGTGGACTATTGGTATATCCCATAATGATTTCCTCCTGCTAAAAAAAATTGAGGCCCAGATCACTCTGAACCTCGTGCTGTGGTTATTCTGTTGTTACGGGATCAGCAGTTTCATGCCGACCCGGATGGCATTGGAAGTCAGGCCATTCAGCACACGGATATCTGCACAGCGGCTGCCGCTTCCCAGTTCCTTATCTGCGATTTTCCAGAGATTATCACCGGGAACAACGGTATAGATCCTGCCAGCTGTGAACGCATAGGTGTCCGCACTGTTCAGGACATATGCGACACCGGCCTCTGCTTCGGCACATTTGATCTTCAGCCAGCCATCACAGAACTGCACCACTTCCACAAGGGCATTCTTCTTGTAGACCGCTACGACCTCCGCATCCAGACTCGGCTTCTTGCGGATGTTCATGAGGGTCTTGAGCTTGCCGTAGGCAATGGTGGCCGGAAGCTCCTCCGCAGTCGGGAACTCGTTCTCATCCACTTCGTCTTCAGCTTCTTTCTCCGCCGGGGTATCTTCCACAGGGGTTGTGGTTTCCGGCTTATCTTCCGGGATATCGTCCACGACTGCTTTCTCCTCACTCTCATCTGCGCCGGTATCTGGGACAGCCTCTTCCGGATAGATCACGTTGCCGTCATTGTCGAACACTCGGCTGCCGGGGTTCTCATCGCACTTGGCTTTTGCATTCGCCAGCAGACGGTACGCGCCAAACTGGGATGCCTCATCTTCCCAGACTTCTCGCACACGGTAATAACCGGTCGTCAGTTTTGCGGGATACTCTTTCTTACTCATGGTTCATTCCTCCTAAAATTTGAGGGAGAGGCCGTTACACCTCTCCCTATTGATTACTCGTCCTTATCCTCTCTTTCTTCCTTCAGCTGTGCCAGCATCTCCTTGAGCTTCTCCGGCACCGGAAGACCGATAACGGCTGCGTTTTCGAGGCAGCTCAGGCCTTCATTCGCCAAATAGAAAAACACCACCGCTGTACGGATGGCGGCTCCATTCTGGAGGATCTGTGTGTCAATGATGTTGGCGATCCCAACCAGCACAAAGATGCACACCTTTTTGGCGATGCCCTTAAAGCCAACTTCAGAAGAAAGCTCATGCTTGATGGCTGCCGCCAGCACCCCGGTGAAGTAGTCACAGACCACGAACACCACCAGTGCATACAAAAAGCCGTCAAACCCGCCAAAGAACCAGCCCAGGAAACCACCCAGACCTGCGAACATCCATTCAATCTTGTCGATCACATTCTGCATAATCTTGTCCTTTCCTGCCCATTTGGGCATAAAAATAGACGGTCGATGCCGCCTTGTGTATACTCCTTCTATAATGAACACCGTTTCACAGCCATTTGGGAGGTATGTCTGTCAGGGACGGTGGAAATTTATTTGCTGTCCTCCGTCAGCCACGCACGGATCTGGCAGTAATATCCGTCTGCCCATGCCTGATAGCCCCTTGCGGAAGGATGGATACTGTTAGTCAGCGTCCGGCTGGTTTCCGTGAACCGGTTCGTCACCGGCTTGTCCGAATACGGAAATGCCAGACGGCGGTCCGTGCGAAGACCGTGGGCAAAACAGGTCACGTTTTTGCGGTACTTGCCGGCATCGAATGCCTTGATCAGCGCAAGGTTCAGCGTGTTGATGCTCATATGGAAGATACCCATGCTGGAACCGCACTGATAAGAATAATCCGAACCGGGTCCGCAAAGGCCGATACCGATCTTGCAGTTCGGGAAGCCCGTCTCCTTATCCAGCAGAGCATCAATAAACTGCTTTGCCTGATCCACGAACTTCTGCACCTCAGCTTCCGTGCGGTACAGTGTAGTGCCCTGTGACACATCATTGGTGCCAAGTGCGATCAGGAAGTAATCGATGCCCTCATAGCCGTTGGTCTCGCAGTATTTCTGGAAATCCAGACGGCCTTTGATCTTGTCCCAGAACGCATTCGTTTTGCCGGCGTAATCCGTATCTGCCAGATACCGGGCAAAGGTCCAGCTGCCGCGTCCTTCGTGCTTGCCGCCAGACGGTCCTCTCGTTCCCAGCTGGTGGATCACGCAGTCATTATCCTCTGCCAGCAGACGGTACACTTCCGTTGCCACAGAACCATTGTCCACGAGAGAGTCTCCACAGATGCAGATATTCTTCGTGAGCTTGTCCTTCAGCTTATGGTGAACCCTGACCTGGACAGGTTTGGACGATACCGTATGGCAGTCATCTTCATCCAGACGGCGGACGGTCAGTGCAAAATCCGTACTGTCCTTCGTCGGCGTGTAGTTCATGCAGTACTCGTTCCGGGTCAGGCTCGGTGCATTCGTGCCTCTGGCGAGCACATACAGATTTTCCTTGCCATCGTGGCGGGAAAGACAGTCAAAGAAGATGGAAAGCTGGCGTCCCTCCATGCAGTCCCAGTGGGACGGGGTCACGATGTCATCCTCTACAGCCGGAGTAATGGCTTTCTGCACATAATCCGTGATACGCTTCGGGATGAAAGATGCCGCGTTATCTGCGAAGAGATCACCCGCTTTGTATTCCTTACCGCCCACAATGAACTTCACATCCGGGTGAATGTGCGGATTATACAGCTTGCTCTGATACCAGGATGCAATATAGAAACCATTCGTACCCAGCTTTCGGAACAGGCTGGTGTCGTACAGATTGATGGTTTTCGTACCAGCGTCATAAGCGAGAATGCGCATCGGCATGCCAAAAGTCGAGCTGGGTGTGTTAAATGCCATCTCCGCCGGATCGCCTGCCGTGATCCACTCATAGTGGAACGTATCCGGAACACCCAGACACTTGGTACTGACCTGGATCGTACCGGCATTCTGGTCAATGGTAATGCCACCGCTTGCCAGATACATATGGCGGGAATCCTTACCGGCAAGATCCGTGCGGAGCTGCTGGAAGCGGTCCTCATACTTCTTTTCGATATAGTAGTCACGCCGCTCTTCATCGAACAGCTCACCAGCCTTATAAGTCGTGCCATCCAGTACAATGCTGAAAGAAGAACCCATGTGCGGATACCAGAAATGGTTTTCATACCATGCAGCGATATAGTAGCCGTTTACTCCCAATGCCCGGAACTGTGCAGTGTTGTAAAGATTGATCTGATCTATGGACGAGTCATAGGCAAGGATCAGCATGTGATGCTTTTCTGCTTCCGTACTATCCAACATCGGTACCGGCTCCTCACTAGCACTGATCCAGTAGTAAGCACCGTTATCGACAACCGCCAGGATACGTTTCGTGACCTGAATGGTGCGGTTGACCGTATCGATCGCAAACTGGCCTGTAGCGAGGAACATTTTTGCTGAACGGTACTTGTGCCAGGTCATCGAATTGTACGCTGCTTTCGCCGGATTTCCATAATCGATTCCGTTGATAACCGTCCCACTGTTAGACGGAGCCGCATACACAACATTGCCGTCATAAAGCACTGCAAACACAAAGCGGTTCCTTGTGAACAAACCGCCCCAGTCACCGCCCGTGTTTTCCGCTTTAATGACCGGCAGTTCAATCTTTTCTCCCGTTTCGTCAGCAGATACTTCCATTCCATCGTAATAGATTGCCCACCAGCCTTTCGCAGCGAAATCAATCGAGGTACTGTTCTCTGCCCCCAGTTTCGTCTGCTCATACTGTGTACCATTTGTACGGCGGCAGACATACACAC